>ERZ1370068.2619-contig-1758_pt1 | contig 211512 bp, 280 predicted proteins | sample MGYA00561227_ERZ1370068 | MGnify/ENA primary metagenome ERZ1370068 (study PRJEB38410, sample SAMEA6850437) | metagenome | study: Metagenomic assessment of the ecological functions of the soil: analysis of the soil microbiota associated with the...
GGTTACGTGGCCGGTTAAGGTAGCGAGCATCGCGGCCCACCAGGTTCGACTCTGCAGCCTGGTGCGGTTCCCGGGTATGGCGGGGATGTGGCTCGGCAGCCCCAATCGCCTTCAGATCACGGCGCATCGTGATCACCTCGACAGGCGGTGACGATGCAAAACAACATAGGGGCTTCCGCTACGCGCCCACATGATGTGATGATCGAGCGGCCGTGACATCGAAGCGCGATAGCAGGCAGCGAGCACCCGGCACGGAGCTGATACCGCAGGAACACTCGGCGGCCAGATACAATGCCCGGCATCCGCCGAGGTGTTTTAGCCGAGGTTGCCCGCCATCTTGGTTCCCGCGAGCCTGACGCCTGCGGTTCCGCCGAGTGCCCGCGTGGAGCCTGACCGTGTCCGGTGGTGCGCCCACTGGTGGCCCGGAGGGGGCGTCGAGGGCGAGCGGGAGCCATGGATGGCGGAGCCGCCTCGGTAGAGCGCAGGCCCCGCAGGATGGCCGCACCTTGAGGTCACTGGTCGGCGCTCGGACACGGCCTCGGCGCCCAGCGTCGCGAAGGTGGCTCACTTCTGCGGGGATGCGCAGCGCGACCTCGTGAAGCCGGCAGTGATGATGTTGTCGATGGCAGGCGGCGAAGTCGTAGCGGTTGTAAGCTGCGCCCGACCCGAGGCGCACCCAGGCGTTTGACGTCGACCGCCCAGCCATACCAGCGGCTCGGCGGTGACCTGCACCCAGTCGTTCGCCACGTTGGCGAGCCGCACGCGCATCGGCACCACCCAGAGGCCGTCCAGTCGCGGGATCGCGGATCACGTCCAGCGAAGCGAAGTTCCACTCCTTCCAGTAGAAGTCGGCGCTGAGCGAGTTGACCACAAGCGTCCCGTCGTCGGCGGTGATCGGGCTCACCATCACGCGGCCGACCAGGTGGTTATGAGGATCTGGTCGGTGCTGATCCAGTCGCGCTCCTGGTGCCGTTCGTGCCGGTAGTGGATCGTGTAGACGCCGGCGGCGGTCGTGTAGGTGGAGCTCGATCTCGGGGCGGAACTGGTCGTCCGAGTTGCCGTCGAGGAAATCCCAGTACTCGAGCTGGACGTGAAACGGCCCGGGCACCCAGTACGCGAGTACGTCGCGGAGGTCGTTGTGATCGCTGAACACCCAATAGCGTGCCTGACCGCCCACCAACTCGGCGACGTGGATGCCCGCGCTGCGTACCCCGCGAGCGCCATCACCACGACGAGAACACTCAGCCATCGTTTCATGCGATTCGGATCCTTCGGCCCACTCCGCGGCCGCATCGTACCGGTCACGTAGCGACCAGAGCCAGGTGAGGAGCGAGACGTTCGGAGCAGGGTGTTGATCCCGCCGTAGATCGGAAAGAAGAGGAGCACCGCGATCGGCGCGCGGCGCCGAGTCCCCGGCACCCGCACGACCCACCACGGATAGATCTCGAACGCGAGATAGCGCGAGGTAGATGACCGAGCAGCCAGCCACGGAGTCCCGGCGTCGAACGCGAGCACGAACATCGACCACACTTTCAGCGGGTCGCTGACGCAACGGTGTACGAGGTTGTAGCGCCATCTCGTGCAGCGCAGCCGCCAGCGCGGTGCCGCTGGCCGGAACAGCACGCTGGACGCAAGTTCGCGAACTGGTGGTAGAAGCCCGGGTACCAGCCGGCACGTTCGCTGCCGCAGCCACTGCGCCCCAGTGGCCACGGCGCCACGGTCCAGACCGGCTCGTTCGCGAACACGATGCGCTTGCCGTGGAGCAGGTGGACCATCGTGCGCTGCAGGTCCTCCGCCTGGGAATACGCTTCGTTGTGCTCGTGGTGGAGCGCGTTGAGATCGCTCGGTGCGGAAGAGCCCCGACCGCGCCCGACACGCAGCTCGACCGACTGCGCCGTGTCGTGGAAGCGCTTGCCGATCTCCATGCTCTTGCCGTACTCGTAGCGCTGGACGCGTCCGAGAAACGTGTGCTCCCGCGCGCGCCGTTCCGGTCGCGGCGATCGGGCAGCACGTGGAACGCCACGCGCGTCGCAGGCCGTCCTCGGACAGCAGCGAGGTCGGGATGCCGCGCGCCGCCGATCGCGTGTATCGTCGTCGAGCAGCAGTGTGTACGGGGTCTGCACTCGGTGGACCGCGTAGTTGATCGCGGCTGGCCTTGCCCTTCGCTCCGCTCGAAGCGGTGGACGTCGCACCCGAGCGATCGCGCGACGCACCGATGTCCGATCGGTGCTCGCATCGTCGACCACCAGGATTCGCTCGGGCGGCAGGAATCCGTCGCGAGCTCGGCGACGGTGCCCGGCAGCACTCTCCGCGCCGTTCCGGCGACGGGATCACGGCGGTGAGCAGATCGCGGGATCGGTCGTGAAGCGAGCGCTCGTCGTTGCGCGCCCGAGCAGCTCGACCATGCAGCTTGACGAAGTCCACCAATGCGCAGAAGACGACGACGAACACCAGGCTGTGCGACCACGGCCTCGACACGAGACCGGCAGCGCGGTGCGGCGAGAGCGACATACAGATGCCACGGCGTCCAGGGCGTTATCGGCACGAGTGACGCCTCGCGCGAACCGCGCTCGTGGGCGCGTGCGTCGAATCGGGCTTCGACGCTTGACCCTCCGCGAACCGGTCCCTATCTCCTCGCGCGGCGCTCGTCGCCACCGTGCAGGAGGAACCGTGGACCGTCGGCAGCCGACTGCGCCGAGCTGCGAGCGGCGCGCGTGAGCAATCGCTCGCCGGCGGCGGTCCCGAGCGCGTGGCGAAGATCCACGCCAAGGGCTGCCTCACCGCGCGCGAGCGGCTCGAGCTGCTGCTCGATCCCGGCTCGTTCGTCGAGATCGGCACCCACGTCACCCACCGCGCGCGCGACTTCGGCATGGACGAGAAGCGCATCGTCGGCGACGGCGTGGTGGCCGGCTGGGGCACGGTGGACGGGCGGCTGATCTACGTGCTTCGCCCAGGACTTCACCGTGTTCGGCGGCACGATGAGCGAGGCCAACGCCAAGAAGATCTGCGCGATCATGGACCTCGCGATGGACAACGGCGCGCCGGTCGTCGGCCTCAACGACTCGGGCGGCGCGCGCATCCAGGAAGGCGTGCTGTCGCTCGGCGCCTACGCCGACGTGTTCCTGCGCAACACGCTCGCCTCGGGCGTCGTGCCGCAGATCTCGGCGATCATGGGCCCGTGCGCCGGCGGCGCCGTGTACTCGCCCGCGATCACCGACTTCACCATCATGGTCGAGGGCACGAGCCACATGTTCGTGACCGGGCCCGAGGTGATCAAGGCGGTGACCGCCGAGGAGGTGTCGTTCGAGGACCTGGGCGGCGCGATGACGCACAACACCAAGAGCGGCGTCGCGCACTTCGCCGCGCAGGACGACGCCGACTGCATCCGCCACATCAAGCGCCTGCTGTCGTTCATGCCCGTCGAACAACGTCGAGGACGCCGCCGCGGCCGCGCCGCGACCGATCCCGATCGAGCGCCGCGATCCGAGCTCGCTCGACACGTGGTCCCCGACGCCGCCGGACAAGCCCTACGACATGAAGGACGTCGTGCGGCGCGTCGTGGACGACGGCGACTTCTTCGAGGTGCACGAGCACTTCGCCGCGCAACCTCGATCGTGGGCTTCGCGCGCCTGAACGGCCGCCCGGTCGGGATCGTCGGCAACCAGCCCAAGGTGCTGGCCGGCGTGCTCGACATCGACTCGTCGGTGAAGGGCGCGCGCTTCGTGCGCTTCTGCGACGCGTTCAACATCCCGCTCGTCACCTTCGAGGACGTGCCCGGGTTCCTGCCCGGCACGCGGCAGGAATGGGGCGGCATCATCCGCCACGGCGCCAAGCTGCTCTACGCCTACTGCGAGGCCACGGTGCCCAAGCTCACCGTGGTGGTGCGCAAGGCCTACGGCGGCGCCTACGACGTCATGTCGAGCAAGCACATCCGCGGCGACTACAACGTCGCCTGGCCGAGCGCCGAGATGGCGGTGATGGGCGCCGACGGCGCGGTCAACATCCTCTACCGCGAGGAGCTCGCGCAGGCCGAAGGACCCGGCCGCGGAGCGCCAGCGCCTGGTCGCCGAGTACAACGAGAAGTTCGCGCAGCCCGTGGATCGCCGCGGAGCTGCGGCTACCTGGACGACGTGATCGAGCCGCAGGACACGCGGCCCAAGCTGATCGCGGCGCCTCGAGATGCTGCGCAACAAGCGCCAGAGCCTTCCTAATACAGAAACACAGTAATCCTACCGCTCTAAGTTAAGCCGCAGGTCCGTGCAAACAACCGGGTGGGGATGCGATCCCAGCCATCACCCCACCCCAGCGCCTCGACTCATCAAGTATCCGCTCCTCCCGGGCAGGCCAAGTATCGATTGGTATCCCCGCAGGCCGCCCCGACCTCTGTCGGCCCGCGTGGTAACACGACGCCCCTCCCAATCCCAAGGTCCGATCGGTCCGTACCCCCGCAGATTCGCCCGCAAACGTCCGGATACCGGGGGTTGAGGGAGGGCGGACTCGGCGGAGCGATCGTGTGTGCGGGGCAGCCTGCGTCACGCAGCGCCGCGGGCGTGGCCTCGCCGGTCCGGGGACGACCGGGGCCGCCGCCCAGGCCGGGACCGGCGGCGCGGGCGCTGCCCAGGCCGGAGCCCGACCGGAGCCCCCATCAGATGATCCGCTGGCGGCCGAGGCCCAGGGACGCCCCGCTCCCCCGGTGCCCCCCTACATCCGTACGTACGCGACGGCGATCGTTTCGAGATCGGGACCGGCCGGGATGGCGGATCCCGATCACCTTCCGCGGCGTGTAATGGGGCGGCCGCCCCGGCACTTCCCGGAGAGTTCGTCACTCACCAAGGACGACTACGCGCGCTACCCTGGTGCCTGCCCACGACTCCACGCCAACGCGATCCGTGTCTACGCCCTTCATCCGCCGGCCTCTACCAGAGCTGCGCGAGGCTGAACGAGTCGATCCCGACCATCCCCATGTGGCTGTTCCAGGGCGTGTGACCGAGCTGCCCGAGTCGGACGATTTCTGGGATCCGGGCTTTACGCAGCTTCCATCGCGAGCTGCGGTTGGCGGTGGACGTGATCCACGGCAACACCGAGGTCGCTGCCCGCCCGGGGCATGCCTCGGGACCCACGATGGACGTGTCTCCCCGCGGCTCGCCGGGCTGGCTGGTGGGCCGCGGAGTGGGAGCCCTACGCGGTGCGCGAGACGGAGCGGCGGCATCTGGCTCCACGTCGGTATCACGGGCGCTCGTTCACGGTCGACCATGGCACCGCGATGGAGACCTGGCTGGCGCGCGCGTGCGACGATCGCCGAGCGCGAGCGCCGCGCTACGACGTGGCGCACGCCGTCTCGTTCGTGAGCTGGCCCACGCTCGACGTCATGACCCACCCTGACCGAGTCGGAGCCGGGGGCCTCCAGGCCATCGCACGACGAGGGATTCGTATTCGGTGGATCCGTCTGCACATCCACCCCGCGCGCGAGGTGGGGCGCGACTGGGGTTCCTCGGCTACTTCGCCAGTGCAGCACGTTATCCCTACTACCCGGACTTCCTCAACCTCGACCCCGGATACGCGGCCTTCCGCGACCGGCACGGCGCGCATGCAACTACGCGGGCTACCTGGCCGACCTCAAGGCCCACACGCCCGACCTGCCGCTGCTGATCGCGGAGTACGGCATCCCTCGAGCCGCGGGCTCTCCCACCTGCAGCCGCAGGGCCTCCACCACGGCGGAGCCTCGGACGCGCCCAGGGCCGCCAGCAGGTGCCGGATGCTGGAGGACATCGAAGACGCCGGGTGCGCGGGGTCCCTCCTGTTCGAGCTGTTCGACGAATGGTTCAAGACCAACTGGCTGCTGGTGTCGAGCGAGCGCCCGCGCGACCGCGATCCGCTGTGGCACAACCTGCTGGATCCCGAGGAGGGGATCTCGGCCTGCTCGCGTTCGATCCTCCCCTGCGATCCGCATCGACGGCGACGTGCGCGATTGGAAGGGATCGCCCCTACGCGCGCTCGTCGGCGCGCGGTGCCGAAGGCGGGCCGCATGGTGCGGGCGCTCTACGTGACGTCGACCAGGTGCGTGCCTACCTGCGGCTCGACCTGGATCCCGAGGCCCTGCGCGCACGGGCGCGCACCATTGGCGTGGCGCTCGACGTGCTCGATCCGCGCCGCGCGGGACACGCGCGACTCCCGGCGCCGCTGGACGCGACCTGGTCGCGGGGTGCGGAGTTCGTGCTGGTGATCGACACCCGGCCGGCCGCTCGGCCGCTACAGGCGCGGCCGCGCGCGGAGCTGTTCTGCGATCGGCGCATGAGCTGGTCGGAGTACGCGCGGGTGGCCGCGGGCGACACGCTGGTGGCCCTCGAGGCGCCGAATGAGCCCGGCCGCGAACGATGACGGCCACGCTACGCCCCGCTGATCGTCAACGTCAACCGCGCCCGCGTGTCGCGCACCGGGGTCGTCTATCCCGGGCTCCACCTCGACGTGGGGCACCTCGGGCTGGACGCGTAGCGGGGCGCGCGGAGTGCTGCGCCGGACGACTCGGTCCGTTCGTTCGAGACCGGGCACCGAGTGGTGGCTGGATCGCGGGCGCGGCGTCATCGAGATCGCGCTCCCCTGGGGGCCTCCTCAACGTCGGCGATCCGTCGAGGCCTCACGCCGTCCTCGACGATCGACCGGGGACCGACGAGGTCGAGTGCACGAAAACCGGCGGGATCGGATTCCTCGCGCGGGCGACACTGGGCGGCCGGGTTCCGTCCCGACCTCGCTCCGGGCCCACCCGCGAGTGGCGCCGCCACCGCCCGCGCATGGGAGACGCAGTTCCTCGGCCCGGATGGAACAGTGCAAACCACTGCGGGCACACAGGTTGCCCGTCGCCACGCCGGACAGCATTTCCTACCCTATGGAATGGCTGGCAACGGCCGATAACTCTGGAGCGTGTCGCTGCGTTCCGCCGACATCGTCCGCAAAGCCTTCGAGGAACGGGCCTCCCGTGATGCGAAATACGATCGGGCACTCAATGCATTCGACCCGGCGGATGCCGCGGGTATTCGGCCGCGGCCTCCTCGCTCGTCGCACTCGTCCTCGCCGCCGCCGCCGTGGCCATCCCGGCGCGCGCGCAGCAGGACTCGCTGCCCGCCCTGGACGTCGATGAGGTCTGGCGTCTCGCCGACGCCGAAGCAGCTCGACCCAGGCAGCCAGTCTCGCTGCGCAGAGCACCTGGCCCGGGTCCCGACCGACGCGGAATCGCGCTCGATCCTGGCCCGTGTGCTGGCCTGGGGTCGCCACTCACGACGCGTCGATCGTGGAGTACCAGGGACTCCTGATCGGCCACCTGGAGCGTGCCGCCGATCACGCCGGCTACGCTCGGGTGCTCACCTGGTCGGGACACATCGAGGCGTCGCTGCCCGAGTTCCGGCGCGCGCTGGCCGAGGATTCCACCGACATCGATGCCCACCTCGACCTCGCCCGTGCGCTCTCGTGGATCGGCGACCTTCCGGGCGCCACGATGGAGTACAAGCGCATCCTCATCGACCATCCCGCGCAGGGCGACGCGTGGCTCGGCTATGCGACCGTGGCGCGCTGGCGCTCGGGAGCCACCGCCTCCGACCGGTTCCTCGCCCGCGCCGAGGCGCACGGCGCAGAGAAATGCGGCGGCGCTCCGAGGAGCGGGCGGCCGTGCGTGCGGCGCTGGCGCCGGCGCTCGGCGGCGGATGGACGAGCGAGCAGGAGCGCCAGTACGTGGCCGGCCCCGACTACACGCTCGGGACCCGGGGACCCTTCACCAGCGCGCCGCATGACGGTCGGCCGCACCGCGGACCTCGACGTGCGGGCCGCCGTGGCTCGATCAGTCCGAGCGTGCCGAGTCCGGGACGCTCAACTACGACGCATCGGCACGCGGCTGATCCGCGCCGACATATCGCTGCTGCGCGGCTATCCGTTCCAGATGGCTGCCGGCCTCGGACATCGCGCCACGTGAACCCGGGCGCGCCAGCGGTGGCCTACCCGCTGCTCGGCGCCGGCGAGTTCGTGGGATGGAACCTGCGCGCCTGGGGTTACATGGGCCGCTTCACCCCGGGGCTCGGCGCTGCGTCGTGAGTTCGTGCCGCTCAAGGTGTCGAGCCGGCGTGCCTGAGCTGGTGCTCGGGCACCAGAGCATCGCCGACGGGCACGCTGGCCTGGCAGTGGACCGCGCGCGGGACCGCCACCGACCGGCATCGAGCGCGGCCGCTACTCGGACGACAACACGCGCACGAATGCGGCGAGTCGGGGCCGCCTACCGCCTTCGCATCCGCCAGCCCGGCGGTCGCGCTCGACTACGGCTTCGGCTACGCGACTTCGACACTACCTCGCGACTCCTACTTCACGCCGCTCGCCAGCATGCGCCACGTCGCCGGGATCGGCCTCGAGGGCTACCACCGGCACTTCGGCCTCACCTACACGGCGCGCTACGAGTTCGCGCGGGTCACCTCGGACAATCTTCGCCGCGATCGGCACCCACACCTGGTCGGGCTCGGTGAACGCGGCCGACCTCGGGGCGATCGGCCTCGGCATCGAAGGGTCGTACTCGCGCGACAACAACGCCTACGAAACCTGGTCGTTCGGACTCCACGCAGCGGCACACTGGTGAGGACCACGGCATGATCGACTTTGCGATCCTGATCATCACCCTTCGGCTGATCCTGCTGATCGTCGGACTCACGACCATCGCGGCGATCCTGCACAAGGTGCACGCGACGCCAGTCCGCGGCTTCGCAGAAGCGCTTCCGCTGGCCGAGCTCAGGAACAGTTCGAACGCCTGGCCGGCGCGGCCAGCGCGCGGCGGCGCTCGAGTGGATCGCAGCCGGTTCGTGCCGGACGCTGGGCGCCGTCGGCGGCGGAGGAGATCGCCGAGCTGGAACTGACCGCCCGGCTCGACGTCATCCGGGTGCTCGAGGAGCGCGGGCTGATCGCGCTCACGCCTCCGCCAGGCCGAGGAGCCGCTTCAAATGGACGCGCGCGCGTGCGGTGCGCATCCTCGGCGAGCTGCGCGTCCCGGCGTCGGTCCCGGCGGTGCTCAAGGCGCTCGAGGATCGCGACGCCGACGTGCGCAACGTGGCGGCGCGGGCGCTGGGCCGCATGAAACCCAGGCCACCGACGAGGCGCTGGTCGCGCTGCTCGGCAGGCACGAGCAGGCGGTGTCGGCGCGGATCGCCGCCATGTGCATCGAGATCGGGGCGCGCACCGCGCCGCTGCTGATCGCGACGCTGCGCGACGGCTCGCCCCAGGCCCGCTTCTGGGCGGCCCGCATCCTGGGCGAGATCCGCGAGGGCTCGGCGGTCGCCACCGCTCCGGCGGCGCGCTCCAGGACCCGAGCCGGACGTGCGTTCCGGCGTCGGCCCGAGCGCTGGGCGTGATCGCCGACCGTTCGAGCGTTCCTGGCGTCGAGGCCGCACTCAAGGACCCGATCTGGTATCGTGCGCGCGCATGCCGCCGAGGCCCTGGGCCGGATCGCCGATCCGCTCATGGCCCGGGCCCTGGTCGAGCTGCTCGGCGGACCGCTCGTGGTGGGTGCGCAAGAACGCCCTCGACGCGCTCGTCCGTCTCGGCGAGTCGGCCTGCCCGGCGCTGGTGCGGGCCCTCAACTCCGAGGACCGCTTGCGCGCGACTGCGCCGATCGAGGCCCTGACCGTCGATGGGTGTCCAGGTGATCGGCGGCCTCGCGCGCGGGAACGGCGGCCTGACGTGCAGGCGGATGAACTTCCCGGCCGGGTTCTTCGACGTCCTCACCGTCGATCACCTATGTGGTGTTCTTTCTACTTCAGTCGCGCTCCAGATCGGCTGTATCACGCTGCTGTTCCTGTCCTACCGGGACATGCGGCCGCCGGCTGGCGCAGAACTTCTACACCGACTACGAGGCGGTGGCGAAGTCGCACTTCACCTTCCCGGTCACGCGTCCTCATCTCGGCCCACAACGAGGAGAAGTCGGTGGCCGAGGCGGTGCGCTCCATCCTCTCGCTCGACTACCCGGAGTTCGAGGTCATCGTCATCAACGACCGGATCGACCGACAGCACGCTGCCTCGGTGCTGGCGACGGAGTTCCAGCTCGGAGCGGCGCGAGGCGATCGTTCGCCGCAGCATCCAGTCGAGGCCGGCGTCGATCCGCGGCCATCTACGCGTCGACCACCATCGCCCAACCTGGCGGTCATCGACAAGGAACACGGCGGCAAGAGCGACGCCCTGAACGCCGGCATCAACGTGTCGCGCTACCCGCTCTTCTGCACGATCGACGCCGACGCCATGTTCCAGCAGAACGCTCTGCTGCGCGCGGTGCGCCCGTTCCTCGAGGATCCGGAGCGCGTCATCGCGGTGGGCGGCCAGGTGCGGGTGGCGAACGGGTGCCGGGTGGTGCGCCACCGGGTCGGTCGAGCCGCGGCTTCCGCACGAGCATTCTCGCCGCCTTCCAGGTGGTCGAGTACCTCGCGCGTTCGTCGGCGAGCCGCCTCGGGCTCTCGGCCATGAACAACCTGCTGATCCTGTCCGGCGTGTTCAGCCTGTTCCGCAAGGACGTGATCATCGAGGTGGGCGGCTACCGCGACCGACGTCGTGACCGAGGACATGGAGCTGGTGCTCCGCCTGCACCACACGATGCGCCGAGCAGCGCCGCCCGTACGCGATCGTCTACCTGCCCGACCCGATCTGCTGGACCGAGGTCCCTGAGCGCGCGTGAGCGCTCTGGCCCGCCAGCGCGGGCCGCTGGCACCGCGGGCTCATCCACTCGCCTGTGGCTCCACCGCTCGATCCTGTGGGAGAACACCTCCGGGTCACTGCGCTGGGTGGGGATGCCCTTACTACATCCTGTTCGAGATGCATGGCGCCGGTCATCGAGCTGCTCGGCTACATCGTGCTGCCGATCGCCTACGTCATGGGCATCTATCTCGTCCGCTCTACTTCTGGGCGTTCCTGTTCCTCGCCGTCACCGCGGGCGCATTCCTGTCGATCCCGCTGCGGTGCTGCTGGAGGAGACGCTCGTTCGGCCTCTACCGCTCGTGGGCGACTTCGCGATGATGATCGCCCTCGGCGTGATCGACAACGTCACCTACCGGCTGCTCACCCTGTTCTTCCGGCTCGGGCGCGATGGTCGACATCCTGCTGGGCCGCGGCGGATGGGGCAAGCAGGAGCGCACCGGGTTCGAGCGCACGACGGCGACCCCGATCAAGACCTGATCCGGCGCCCGTCCGGAGGTCAGAGGATCAGCATCGCGTCGCCGTACGAGTAGAACCGGTAGCGCTCGCCACCGCGTGCGCGTAGGCGCGCGCAGCGTCTCCTCGCCCGCGAACGCCGCCACCAGCAGCAGCAGCGTGGTGCGCGGCAGGTGGAAGTTGGTGAGCAGCGCGTCCACCGCGCTGGAACGTGTAGGGCGGCAGGATGATACTTGCGCGTCCAGCCGCTCGCGCGGCCGCAGCGTGCCGCCGTTCGCGTCGCACGCCGATTCCGAGCGCCCGCACCGCCGTGGTGCCCGACCGCCACGATGCGCCCGCCCGCGGCGCGGGCCGCGCGCATGAGCGCCGCGGCCGCCTCGCCGGCACCTCGAACCACTCCTCGTCCATCGCGGTGGGCCGCGGGATCGCGGCGCGCTGATCGGGCGAAACGTCCCGGGCCCGACGTGGAGCACGATCCGGACGCTGCGATGCCACGCCGGCGGCCACGAGTCGAGCGAGCAGCGGCCTGGAGAAGTGGAGCCCGGCGGTGGGCGCAGCCACCGCGCCCTCCGACGCGCGCGAACACGGTCTGGTAGCGCTCGCGGTCCTCGGGCTCGGCGGCGCGGTGGATGTAGGGCGGCAGCGGCATCGCGCCCTGCTCGCGCAGCGTGCGCATCGAGATCGCCGCGCGACCACGCGCACCACGCGCTCGCCCTCCTCGCCCGTCGCCGGTCACCTCGAGCGCCAGCGCGCCGTCCGGCGGTCTCGAGCCGCTCGCCGGCGCGCACGCGCTTCGCGGGCCGCGCCAGCACGCGCCACGTCCCGTGACCGTCGGAGCCGGCGCCGGGCCGCACGAACAGCAGCTCGATCCGTGCCGCCGGTCGTGCCGCGCGGAGCATCGAGCCGCGCCGGGCGCACGCGCGTCTCGTTGAGCGCCAGCACGTCGCCGGCGCTGGAGCCAGCGGCCGAGGCTCGCGAATCGCCGCGTCGTGAGAGCGCGCCGGTCGCGCGCTCCACCACCAGCAGCCGCGCGTCCTCGCGCCGCGCGGCGGGATGCTGCGCGATCAGCTCGGCGGGCAGCGTCGTAGTCGAGCCGAGTCGCATGAGCGCCATGGAGCTGCGCGGCGGCAGTCCGAGCCGCGGCCTCGCGGCCGCCGCGGCAGCTCGGGCTGTCCGGCGGTTCTCGCGCACCGCGCTCGGACCGCCGTCGCCGGACGCGCGGCAGCGGTAGCGCCAGGTGCTCGTAGGCGAGCGGCGTCGCCTCGCGGCCGCGCGCGGTGCGCTTGATGAAGCCTTCCTGGATCAGGAACGGCTCGTAGACGTCCTCGAGCGTGCCCGCCTCCTCGCCCACCACCACCGCCAGCGTGTTGAGCCCGACCGGGCCGCCGTCGTACTTGGTGATCAGCGCGTCGAGCAGCCGGCGGTCCATCTCGTCGAGCCCGCGCTCGTCCACCTCCAGCAGCCGCAGCGCCTCGCGCGTGCACCGGGCAGCGTGACCGCGCCGTCGGCCTTGATGAGCGCGAAGTCGCGCACCCGCCGCAGCAGCCGGTTGGCGACGCGCGGCGTGCCGCGCGCGCGGCCGCGCGATCTCGATCGCGGCGTCGTCGTCGATCGTGCACGTCCGAGGATGCCGGCCGAGCGGCGGACGATGCTGCGCCAGATCGTCGGCGCGCGTAGTAGTCGAGCCGCAGCGTCACGCCGAAGCGCGCGCGCAGCGGCGCCGACAGCAGCCCCGAGCGCGTGGTGGCGCCCGACCAGCGTGAAGCGCTCGAGGTTGAGCTTGAGCGAGCGGGCGCTCGGGCCGCGGTCGAGCAGGATGTCGAGCGTGAAGTCCTCGAGCGCCGGATAGAGGTACTCCTCGACCACCGGGCTCAGGCCGGTGGATCTCGTCCACGAACAGGATGCCGCGCGGGCCCAGGTTGGTGAGCAGGCCCGGCCAGGTCGCCGGGCCGCTCGATCACCGGGCCGGAGGTGTGCGTGATCTCGACGCCGCAGCTCGTGGGCGACGATCGCTGGCGAGCGTGGTCTTGCCGAGCCCGGCGGGCCGTGGAACAGCACGTGGTCCATGGCCTCGCCGCGCCGGCGCGCCGCCTCGAGGAAGATGCCGAGCTGCTCGCGGATCGCGCGGCTGGCCGACGAACTCGCCGAGCTGAGAGCGGCCGCAGCCGCGGCTCTCTCGCGCAGATCCTCGGCGAACGGCTCGGGATCGGTCATGCGCCCGCCGGCTCGTGCCGCACCGCGCGGCTCGGCTGCCTTCTCGGCTTCGCTCACCGGCCCTCCTAGTCGGCCGACCGCGTCGACCGCGGCACTTTGCCGAGCCGCGCCAGCGCGCGCCGCACCAGGTCCTCGAGCGAGAGCACTCCGCCGCCCTCGGCCACGCTGCCGCGATCGGCGTCCTGCGCCTGCGGCCGACTGTAGCCGAGTTTGACCAGCGCCGCGACCGCGTCGTCGAACCGCTCCGAGCGCGGCGGTACCCCGCGGCCTTGCCGGGCCGGCCGCCGCCGCGCCTCGGCGCCCAGCGGCCGGCGCACGTCGATCTTGTCGCGCAGCTCGACGATCAGCCGCTCGGCGGTCTTGCGCCCGACGCCGGGATGCCGACCGGCGCCGCCATGTTCTCGTCGCGGATCGCGCGCGCCAGCGCCGCGCGGCTTGAGCCCGGAGAGCACGCCGAGCGCCACCTTGGGACCCACGCCGCTCACGCGTGATGAGCAGCTCGAACATGCGGCGCTCCTCGAGCGCGGCGAAACCGAACAGCATGTGCGCGTCCTCGCGCACCACCTGGTGGGTGTGGAGGAACACCTCGCTCGCCGCGGCTCGGGGAGCGCCTGCGCGGTGTGGGTCGAGACGTGGACGAGGTAGCCGACGCCGCCCGGCCTCGACCACGCACGTGCCCGCCCGTCGATTCCGGCCAGCGTGCCGCGCAGCGAGGCGATCAGCTCGGCGCGCGCCGGCGCTCGGTCCGCCGCCAGCAGCGCCTCGAGCCGCGTGCGCGGCCGCCGAGGCGGCACGGGCGGGCGCCGAAAGCCGCGCGCGCTGGAGGTGGCAGAGCGCGCCCGCCAGGGCGTCCGCCGCGTCGGCCGGCAGGCGCCGCGGTGAGCTCGAGCAGGCGCGTGCACCATGAAGGCCACCTGCTCCTTGGCGGCGGCCCCGTTCCCGGTGACGCTCATCTTGATCTCGCGCGGGCTGTACTCGGCCACCTCGATCCCGCGCTGCACCGGCGGCGACCAGCAGTGCCCCGCGCACGTGGCCCAGCACCAGCGTCGAGCGGACGCTCTCGTGGTAGAACGCCTCCTCGACCACCACGCACGTCGGGGCGTCGCTGCTCGATCAGCTCGCCGACGCGGGTGGCGATCGCGTGCAGGCGCTGCGGGAGGTCGAGGCGGCGCCGCGGGCGCACGATCGCCGTGCGCGACGCAGCGCAGCCGGTTGCCGCTCTTCTCGACCAGGCCGTAGCCGGTGCGTCGGCTGCCGGGGTCCAGTCCCAGGACGCGCATGTGATGAGATCCTCTCCGACTGCCGAGCCGCTAGCGGGACAGCGTGGCGAGCACTTCGTCGGAGACGCTGAAGTTCGAGTAGACGCGCAGCACGTCGTCGTGGTCCTCGAGGGCGTCCACCAGCCGGATGACCGCCTCGGCCTCCTTCTCGTTCACCGGCACCTGGAGCGAGGCGAGCTTCGGTGACTCGGCGCTCTGGACCGGGATCTTGCGCGCTGCGAGCGCCTGCCTTGACCGCCTCGAGCTGCGCGGGCGGCGTCAGGACCTCGTAGGTGTCGCCCTCGCCCGTGTCACGTCGTCGGCGCCGGCCTCGAGCGCGATCTCGATCAGCGTCGTCCTCGGCGACCGCCGTCTTCTCCGACCACGATCACGCCGCGCGGCTTGAACAGGTAGGCGACGCTGCCCGCCTCGCCCATGTTGCCGCCGTTCTTGGTGAAGATGTGGCGGATGTCGCCGGCGGTGCGGTTGCGGTTGTCGGTCGCGATCTCGACCAGCAGCGCCACGCCGCCGGGGCCGTAGCCCTCGTACTGGGTCTCCTCGTAGTTCGCGCCCTCGATCTCGCCGGTGCCGCGCTTGATGGCGCGCTCGATGTTGGTCGCCGGCATGTTGACCGACTTGGCGGCCGCGACCGCGGTGCGCAGGCGCGGATTGGTCTCGAGGTCGCCGCCGCCTGACGGGCGGCGATGGTGATCTCCTTGATGTACTTCGAGAACATCTTGCCGCGCGCCTGGTCGGTCGCGGCCTTCTTGCGCTTGATGGTCGCCCATTTGGAATGGCCGGACATGGTGCGTCGGGCGCGCGCGCGATCAGGCGTGGGCGCTCGCCTCCTTCTCGGCGCGCGCGCGGCGGCGATCACCTTGTCGGCTGATCTCGCGCGGCACCTCTTCGTAGTGCGAGACCTTGGCGCTGTGCATGCCGCGGCCCTGCGTGATCGAGCGCAGGTGCGCGGCGTACTTGTAGAGCTCGGACCCCGGCACCAGCGCCTTGATCGACCTGGTGGCGCGCCGTCGGACTCGGTGCCGAGGATCTTGCCGCGCTCGCGACGACAGGTCGCCCATCACGTCGCCCAGGAACTCCTCGGGGACGCGCACCTGGATCTCGTCGATCGGCTCGAGCATGCACCGGGTTCGCCTTCAGCATGCGCCTGGTGGAAGCAGGTCTCGGCCGCGATCTTGAACGCCATTTCGGACGAGTCCACGTCGTGGTACTTGCCGAAGAACAGCGCCACCTGGACGTCCACCACCGGGTAGCCGGCGAGCGGGCCCTTCTCCATGCCGGCGATGACGCCCTTCTCGACCGCCGGGATGAACTGGTTGCGGCACCACGCCGCCCTTGATCTCGTCCAGGAACTCGAAGCCCTCGCCGCGCTTGAGCGGCTCGAGCCGCAGGTGCACCTCGCCGAACTGGCCGCGCCCGCCGGTCTGCTTCTTGTGGCGGTACTCGTCCTCGGCCTTGCCCTTGATGGTCTCGCGGTAGGGCACGCGCGGCTGGGTGAGCAGCACCTCGACGCCGAAGCGCTTCTTGCAGGCGGTCCACCATGACCTCGAGCTGCAGGTCGCCCATGCCGTAGACCAGCATCTCCTTGGTGCTGGGCTCGAACGTGCTTGCGGAACGTCGGGTCCTCCTCGTGCAGCCGCGCCAGACCCTGGGCCATCTTCTCCTCGTCGCCCTTGTTCTTGGCGTGGATCGCACTCGGCGGTGACGGCACCGGGAAGTCGGGCGGCGCGAGCACCACCGGGCGCGCCTTGTCGGCCAGCGTGTCGCCGGTGTGCGTCTCCTTGAGCTTGACCGCGGCCACGATGTCGCCCGCCGCGGCGCCTGCAGCAGTCGAGCCGCTCCTTGCCGACCAGGTTGTAGAGCGTGCTCAGCTTCTCCGGGCGCGATCGCGCGTGGTGTTCACCAGCGTCCTTGCCCTGCTCGAGGTGGCCCGAGTAGACACGCACCAGCGAGAGGTCGCCCAGGTGCTGCTCGGAGAGGTCTTGAACACGAGCGCGCCGCCGGCGGCCGGCGGATCGACGGTGCACAGTGATCCTCGGCGCTTCCTGCGGCGCCTTGCCGGCCTGCGGCTTCACGTCGAGCGGCGAGGCAGGATGTCCACGACCTCGTCGAGCACTTCCTTGACGCCCTGGTTGTGGAAGGCCGAGCAGCAGAAGACCGGGCGCGAGGTCGCCCTGTACGACGCGCTCGCACAGACCCTTGCGGATCTCGGCGACCGGTCAGGTCGCCGCGTGTTCGAGGAACTTGTTCATCAGCTCCTCGTCGCCGGTCGCTGCCTCCTCCATCAGGCGCGGCGCGCCGCCTCCGACCGCGTCCGTCATCTCGGCCGGGATCGGACGCTCGAGCTCTTCTCCTCCATGCCCTTGCCGGTGAACGTGTAGGCCTTGTTCTCGATCAGGTCGACGATGCCGTCGAAAGTCTCCGGCCTCGCCGATCGGGAGCTGGACGGGCACCGGCGTTCGAGGCCCAGCCGGTCGTGGGCCGACGTGACCGCGGCCGCGAAGTTCGGCGTGCTCCTTGTCCATCATGTTGACCACCAGCAGCGTCGGGCGTCTTCTCCTGACGCAGCGATCTCCCACACGACCTCGGTGCCGACCTCGACGCCGGCGTTGGCGCGCAGCACCAGGATCGCCGCGTCGGCGACCGCAGCGCGCTGTAGACGTCGCCGACGAAGTCCGGGTAGCCGGGCGTGTCGAGCAGGTTGATCTTGTGGCCCGACCACTCGAACTGCGCCAGCCCCAGGTTGATGGTCATCTTGCGCTGGACTCTCATCGGGCGCGTAGTCGAGGAGCGTCGTGCCGTCGGCGATCCGCCCCAGGCGGTTGGTGGCCTTGGAGAGGAAGAGCATGGCTTCGGCGAGGAGCGTCTTGCCCACGCCGTGGTGGGCGACCAGAGCGACGTTGCGGATCTGGCTGGCATGAGAACCGCTTCACGAGTGACCTCCCGCCACAGGTAGGGACAGTGGTGCGACTCCGGGGATCGACTGGAGGGACTGCCCAGGCTAGTTTGACAAGAGGATGCTGTCTCGGCCGAGAGCGGACGATGTCGCGTAAGCCGATGCAACGTCGAAATCTAACACCGGATTCGCGGGCCGGTCAAGACCGCGGGTCGATTCGACCGCACCCGGCCGCGTGCCGGTACTCCTTCGGCTCGTTCCGTCGCTGCCCCCCATTGAAGGCTTGTTTCCCACGAAGGAGAACTCGATGAAGCCAGCCCCACTCGTGCGCGGCCTCGCCGCCACGCTGGTGCTATTCACGGTGCGCCGCCGCGGCGGTCGCCGTCCGTTCCACCTCCGCTGCCGCCTGCCGCGCCCCGTCGCCTCCGGCCCCAGCAAGGGCAACCCGGCGCTCGGCAAGGCGATCTTCACCAAGAACTGCGTGGTCTGCCACAAGGCGGACGGCACCGGCGGCGTGAAGCTGACCGGGAACCCGACGCCGAACTGGAAGGACGCCAAGACCTGGGCCGATCCAGTGCGCGCCAAGGACGACTACTTCCGCGACTGCATCACCAACGGCAAGGTCAAGTCGGGCATGGTGGCGTGGGGCAAGAGCGGACAGGTCAAGCCGGCCGGACATCGAGAACCTGATCGCCTTTATCAAATCGTTCAAGCCGAAGAAATAGTCGTCTCGCACTTGCACATACGAGGGTCGGACCTTCCGGGTCCGACCCTTATCTTTGTGGACGCGCAGCAGATCCTGATGGCCGGGTGTCCGATGCGCTCGATCGGTGCGATGGCGATGGAGCGATCAGTTCCGGAGCACTCCAGGTCCTGGATCGCTTCGACGCGATCGCGTGGGTGGATCACACCCAGGCCACACGTTGTTTTCGTGTGAAGGCCGATTCCACGAAACGGGAAGCCCGCGCAGCGGGGTGTCTTCAAACGGGGCCCAGCGGATGTCGATGCTCCAGGGCATGAGCGTGAGCGCCGCCCGGTGGGAAACGTGGCGGCGGCAAGCCAGGCGCGCACCACCGGCAGCGAGCTCGACGCCGCGCCTCCTGGTCCTCGTCGTCCCGCCACAGGTCGGAGAACAGGCGCTGGAAGAACGATGCGCTCTACCGCGAGGATAGACGTCGACCTGGTACGCCTCGTCGCTCGCCGATGCCGGCCATCGACGCGCGCGATGTCGAGGCGCTTCGGGCGAGCCCGCCCAGCACGTCCACCAGGCCCAGATCGAGCGCCGAGAGCCGGTCCACACGCGGCCCCTGCCCCACCGAGTCCACTCTCGCTCGCCGGATAGGCCGCGCCCCTCGGCGACCCGGCTCACGAACGACGCGGTAGACCTCGTCCATCTGCTGCTGGAACCGTTCCGCCTCCTCGGGCGTGAAGTCCTCGAACGGGCGAGAACATCTCGGCGTGCCGGCCGCGCGAGACGGTCTCCACGTTGAGTCCGAGCTTGTGGTAGAGGCCGAGCAGGTTGAGCTTGCCGCCGAAGGCGCCGATCGAGCCGGTGAGCGTGCCCGGCTCGGCGACGATCGTGTCGGCCGGCGACCGCGATGTAGTAGCCGCCCGAGGCGGCGAGGTCCGGACATGCTGGCGATCACCGGCTTCGCTCTCGGCGCAGCGCCGCACCTCGCGCCCAGATCTCGTCCGACGCCTGAGCGGAAGCCGCCGGGGCTGTCGACGCGCAGCACGATCGCGTCGACCGACGATCGGTTGCGCACCTCGCGCAGGCGCCTTGATGAGCGTCTCGGCGCCCAGCACCTCCCGTCGCTCGGCGGAGTTGCGGCTCTTGCCCTCGGCGATCGTGCCCGCCGCCATGACCAGCGCGATGTGCGCGTCGGCCGCTCCCCGATGCGAGGCGGGCACGTAGCGCGTTGAGCGAGACGCGTCGAGCGATGCGCCGCCCACCGCCGCGATCGCCATCGAGTCGAGCTCGGCGCGTGATGGAGCAGCGTGTCGACCAGGCCCGCGGCCGCGCTTCGCGCGCGCCGTGACGGGCCTGTTGTCGATCAGCGCCATCACCGAGTCGCGCGCACATGCCGCGCGCGCTCGCCGAGGCTATCGACCATCACCTCGTACTGGTCGTCCACCAGCGCCTGCAGTGCCTCGCGCGCCGGGCCGGTCATGCCGGTGCTTGGTCCACGCCTCGACCGCCGACTTGTACTTGCCCGCCTGCGCGAAGTTGGGCGTCACGCCGCCACCTTGTCGAGCGTGCCGCGCATGAACAGCGCCGAGGCGGTCGAGTCCGTTCGAGCTCCAGCACCGCGAGCGGCGGTGCTCGCGATCGTGCCGGCGGCCGAGGCCAGCATGTACTCGCGCTCGCCGCCCCCTTCGAACGAGCGCGTAGACCGGCTTGCCCGAGCGGCGGAACGTCCGTCACCGCCTCGCGGATCTCGGCCAGCTTGGCCCAGCCCCAGTCGAGGCCGTCGATGTGCATCACCAGCGCCTTGATCTTGGGATCGTCGCCCGCCTGGCGGATGCCGTCAGCCAGTCCGTAGACGGTCTCGCGCTCGCGGCTCACCAGGTCGAAGAGCCCCGCCGCCGGCGGGGCCTGCGCCTCGTCCAGCTCCTCCGGGACGTCGAACACCAGCACGGTGGAGGAAGGGGTGTGCGCGACCGGGGTGCGCAGCGCCACCGTCGCCAGCAGCACCATCACCCCCAGCACCGCGACTACCACGACGATGAACAGCGCGATCCGACTCCTGGACATCTCAGGACCCCGGTGGGATCTTCCATGGACCCCGCGCAGTAAGTACGCGGTGATCGGGGAAGTAAAAGCCGCGCCTCCGGCTAGCGCGCGCCCCAGCGCACCTGGGCCGAGAGCTGGACGCTCACCGCGTTCTGCGAGGGATCGGTGTGCGATTCGTAGCCGCACCGCCGCCAGCCCGCGGAGCCGCAGGCGATCCAGGAGCGGCTGATTCGACGAACGCGTCGAGATCGACGAATGCATAGGACGAGTGGAGCCCCGCCGCCGACCGCGTCGCGCCCCGACCAGGTGATACGCGCGCCACCCGGCCGCCGGCGTCACGTCCCACAGCGAGTGGCCGCCCAGCACCTCGAGCTCCAGGGCGCCGGCGAGCTCGCGGTAGTCCTCGTCGGGGCTGAGCGGCGCAGACGGCAGCCTCGGCGCGCGGGCCGCGGTCAGCGTCCAGCGGGCGGACTCTCGTAGCGAAGCCCCGCGCGACGCGCGTGCCACCCGGTAGTTGAAGTACACCCTCGGGCTCCTGGCGGTCGTACTGGAGCGCTTCGCCATCGAGCCGCGTGGTAATCCCCAGCGGTCGGCGGTGCGGAAGTCGCGTCTGGACGGGCGCTCGCCTCCTCCCAGAAGTTGTCGCGCGTGCGTGGTCACGATCCGCTGGGTCTGGCGCCTGGCGGCCGGTGGCTTCGAGCGGCGAGCACGTGGCTGCCGGCGATCGGCCTCGCCAGTGTCCGTCCCAGGCGTGCTCGTAGTGGTCGCGGGTGGTGGAGTCGGGGAACACGCGTGGGGCGGGCGAGGCTATAGCCAGCCGCCACTCGTCCCTCGAGCAGCCCCATGTGGTCGATCGCGAGCGAGCCCGCGCAGCGCATCGCGGTCGGGCAGGAACTCGGAGCCCTCCCCGGCTGCGCGCCAGGTCGAGCGAGCGCCCCAGCTCGAGCCCGGTCGCCTGGTCGCTGAAGCTGCGGCGCAGCCGGGCGCCGAGCGTGCCGTTCCACTGCTCCTGGTCGCGCTCGAAGCTCTGATCGTGGCGCCACTCGAACGCCGGATGGACCGCGAGGCGCCAGTCGGGAGCTGAGCTGGCTGCGCCAGATCCCCAGCGCCTCGCGCTGGACCTTGTCGCCGAGGCTCAGCTCGTTGGCGATCTGGTGACGCCGCGCCGCCCGCCGCCGCGCGTGCCCGGACCAGGGTGTAGAGCATGCCCGCGTAGCGCGGCTCGGGGTTTCCACCAGGCGGCGGCCGAGGAACGTCGCTGTCCGCGTACGCATCCTCGTAGAACATCTCGTTGCTGTATTCCGCGCTGGCTCCGGTCTCGATGTGAACCGCCACCGTGTCGCCGCCCGGAGGACCCTGCGGCGCCGCGCCGCGGAGGCGGAGAGCAGGAGTACGGCGAGGAGTCCCCGCCGCCGCGGCCAGGCATGGTCAGTGTGCGCCGGCGAGTCGGATCGCTCGATGCGAAGGTGCGGGCGACTGGTGAGGGCAGGCTCGTCCCAGCGCTCGGCGCGGAACTGCGTCCACGCCTCGGCCTGACCTCGACCGCGCGATCGAGGCGCACGGTGGGCCCCTCGACGTCGTTCTGCCGGACCACCTGCGCGCGCGGGCGATCAGCTCGTCGGTGCGCGCCAGCGCCCGCTCGGCCGACTCGTTCAGGTTCTCGTCCAGGCTGCACAGCCGCAGCCCCGGTGCGCCCGCTCGCGGGCGCTGAGCGTCAGCTGGAGGGCGGCGAGATAGCGACCTCTCGCGCCGAGGACTCGGCCCGGCCCTGCATTTCCACCGCCGCACGCAGCAGCGAACGCGCGCGGTCCATCGTTGCACTCCTGGATCCGCTCGCGCGCCCGGTCGAGCAACTTCGCGGGTGCGCTCGAGCTGGGCCAGCACGCGATCCGGATCGGGCAGCCCCTTGATGAGCGCGATCGCGCGGTCGGCGTGGAGCCGGGCGCGCATGGTGAGATCGTAGGCGGTCGTCAGCCGCCCGTTGACGAAGCTGGTGCGCGCGTCGGCCTGGATGCGGGATCGCGAACGACAGCTCGTCCAGCGCCTGCTGGTTGTCGCTGCCGCCCACCTCCTGGGCGCGCGCGATGAGAATCATCGGTGCGCTCGAGCGCGAGCTGGACGTCGTCGCGCGTCTGGGCGCCGGCCGGCCCCGAAACCGATCGCCGCCAGAGCGAGCAGCGCGACCAGCGGAGCACCCGCGTGGCGGGGACTTCATGACAGCCTCCTGGGACGCCCTCGCACCGTCGCTGGGCAGGTCATCGGCGAGAGGGTTACCGGAGGGGCATGGCACCGGCCGTGCCGTCGGAGAGCGGACATTGGACGAGGTCCATCCCGCTGTAAACGTGGAGCTTAGAGGGCTGGGCCCCCTCGTCCGCCGGGCCGGCTGCGCTCCATTAGCTCCCGCCGGTACCGCCCCGGCCGCCCGGCATTGGACCGAGCGGACAGGGGCCGGGCGCGCCAAAGTGAAACAGCCCCGGGTCGCTTGGACCCGGGGCTCTCGCGAAGAATAAGGGGGCGGCGACCTACTCTCCCACCCGGTTTCCCGGGCAGTACCATCGGCGCAGGAGGGCTTAACTTCTCTGTTCGGAATGGGAAGAGGTGTGACCCCTCCGCCATAGCCACCCCAAATCGAATGACAACCGAATGACGAGACGCGGGTAACGACGTGGAATGCACCTAGAAAATAAACCGGTCAAGCCTCACGGCTGATTAGTACGGGTCGGCTGAAACCCTTACGGACCTTACACCTCCCGCCTATCGACGTCGTAATCTCCGACGAGCCTTCAGGTGGCTTAAGCCACGGGATCCCTAATCTTGGGGTGTGTTTCGCGCTTAGAGGCTTTCAGCGCTTATCACGTCCGAACATAGCTACCCGGCAATGCCCATGGCAGAACAACCGGTACACTAGAGGTTCGTTCGCTCCGGTCCTCTCGTACTAGGAGCAACTCCCCGCAAGGATCCTCCGCCCGCGATGGATAGGGACCGAACTGTCTCACGACGTTCTGAACCCAGCTCACGTACCGCTTTAATGGGCGAACAGCCCAACCCTTGGGACCTTCTCCAGCCCCAGGATGCGATGAGCCGACATCGAGGTGCCAAACCCCTCCGTCGATGTGAACTCTCGGGAAGGATCAGCCTGTTATCCCCGGCGTACCTTTTATCCGTTAAGCGATGGCCTTTCCATGCAGAACCACCGGATCACTATGCCCTGCTTTCGCATCTGCTCGACTTGTCCGTCTCGCAGTTAAGCTCCCTTGTGCCATTGCACTCCACGCGCGATTACCAACCGCGCTGAGGGAACGCTTTGGGCGCCTCCGTTACTCTTTAGGAGGCAACCGCCCCAGTTAAACTGCCCGCCTGACACTGTTCCATGGCCGGCTTACGGCTCGGGGTTAGAATCCCGATATTTCAAGGGTGGTATTTCAAGGTTGGCTCCACGAGGGCTAGCGCCCCCGCTTCAAAGCCTCCCACCTATCCTACACATGAAAGATCAGGACCCAATATCAGGTTACAGTAAAGGTGCACGGGGTCTTTCTGTCCAGTCGCGGGTAAGCGGCATCTTCACCGCTGCTACAGTTTCGCCGAGCTCTTGCAGGAGACAGCAGTCAAGTCGTTACACCATTCGTGCAGGTCGGAACTTACCCGACAAGAATTTCGCTACCTTAGGACCGTTATAGTTACGGCCGCCGTTTACCGGGGCTTCAGTTCAGAGCTTCGCCTTGCGGCTGACCCCTCTCTTTAACCTTCCGGCACCGGGCAGGTGTCACTCCCTATACGTCGCCTCATCGGCTTAGCAGAGAGATGTGTTTTTGGTAAACAGTCGCTTGACTCCATTCACTGCGGCCCAGTGCGCTTACGGGAGTAAATCCCTTCGCGCACCAGGCACCCCTTCTTCCGAAGTTACGGGGCTATTTTGCCTAGTTCCTTCTGCAAGACTCACTCGAGCACCTTAGGATACTCACCCCACCTACCTGTGTCGGTTTACGGTACGGGCACCGAAGAGAACTCGCTACGAGGTTTTTCTCGGCAGCATGATTAGGACCAGTTGGCTCGCCTTACGGCTCGTTTCCCCATCACCTCTCGGATTGGATCCACCGGATTTGCCTAGTGGACCTCGTACCTACGGGCTTAGACCGGCACAACCGTTCGCCGGCTGATCTTTCACTTCTGCGTCACCCCTTCGCGTCTTGGTCGTCTCTTCCAGTGGTGCAGGAATATTGACCTGCTTTCCATCGGTTACGCCTTTCGGCCTCACCTAAGGGTCCGACTAACCCTGAGCGGATTAACCTTCCTCAGGAAACCTTGGGTTTTCGGTGGACGGGTTTCTCGCCCGTCTTCTCGCTACTCGTTCCGGCATAATCACTTCTGCGTCGTCGACCCAACCTTGTCGGTTGAGCTTCATCCTACAGCAGAACGCTCCCCTACCAGACGTCTTTCGACGAATCCAAAGCTTCGGTGGCGGACTTGAGTCCCGCACATTATCGGCGCAGGATCCCTTGACCAGTGAGCTGTTACGCACTCTTTAAATGATGGCTGCTTCTAAGCCAACATCCTGGTTGTCTAAGCGATCCCACATCCTTATGCACTTAGCTCGCACTCTGGGACCTTAGCTGTTGGTCTGGGTTGTTCCCCTCTCGTCTACGAAGCTTATCCCTCGTAGGCTGACTCCCGCGGTACATGTCATTGGCATTCGGAGTTTGAATGGGTTTGGTAACCTGGTGGGGTCCCTAGCCCAATCAGTGCTCTACCTCCAAGACACAATGTCGCGAGGCTATGGCTAAACATATTTCGGGGAGAACCAGCTATCACCGTGGTTTGATTGGCCTTTCACCCCTACCCACGGCTCATCCGATAACTTTTCAACGTTAACCGGTTCGGACCTCCACGGACTGTGACATCCGCTTCATCCTGGCCATGGGTAGATCACATCGCGCTTCGGGTCTACCGCCTGCAACTGGTCGCCCATTTCGGACTCGCTTTCGCTACGGCTTCGTGTCTTAAGACACTTAACCTCGCTGCAGACGAGCAACTCGCCGGATCATTATGCAAAGGCACGCCGTCAGCCGCTTGCGGAGCAAGCTCCGCATTAGGCCTCCGACCGCTTGTAGGCACACGGTTTCAGGTTCTATTTCACTCTCCACCTGGAGTCCTTTTCACCTTTCCCTCACGGTACTGGTTCACTATCGGTCACGAGAGAGTATTTAGCCTTACGAGATGGTCCTCGCAGATTCCCACCGGATTTCACGTGTCCTGTGGTACTTGGGTGTCCAGACAGGAGCCAACGCGCTTTCGTCTACGGGACTTTCACCCTCTGTGGTCCGACTTCCCAGACGGTTCGACTAGCGTGTTGGTTTGTGACTCCCCGGCCTTGCGGCCCTCTGAATCCCGCGACACCTCCGCACGCAAGCGTGCTCGGGTTTAGGCTGTTCCCCTTTCGCTCGCCGCTACTCAGGGAATCGAGATTTCTTTCTCTTCCTAGGGGTACTGAGATGTCTCACTTCCCCCGTTGGCTTCCATCCGCCTATGCATTCAGCGGAGGATGACGGGACATGACTCCCGCCGGGTTTCCCCATTCGGACATCCCCGGGTCGAAGCTTGTTTGCAGCTCACCGAGGCTTATCGCAGCTTACCACGTCCTTCATCGCCTTCTCGTGCCAAGGCATCCACCGTGCGCCCTTAGTAGCTTGACCGGAAATATCTAAGGTGCTTCAACTGTGTTTACCCAGCGTCTCGTATTCGGTTGTCAAAGAGCGTGCGCGACGCGCTCAGCCGTCGCGAACGGCGATGAGTCGTCGATTGATACTCGTCGCGCGATAGATCTCTATATCGGTCCCGCGAGATTCGCGACCGACGGCCTCTCTCGTTTCTGGTGGAGATAGCGGGGCTCGAACCCGCAGCCTCCGGCTTGCAAAGCCGGCGCTCTCCCAGTTGAGCTATATCCCCGAAACGACGAGCCTGGCGCGGCTCTGCACGTCGGGCCCGGAGTTGGTGGGCCTGGGTGGACTCGAACCACCCACCTCACGCTTATCAGGCGTGCGCTCTAACCAACTGAGCTACAGGCCCACACCTCGCAACGATGCGGAGGAGATCGAGCCCGCAGAGACGGTGGTCGCCCCACAGTCCTCCTCGCCTCGTCGAGCCAGTTCAGTGCCCGAGCCTGGCTCGAGCAGCGGCCGGACGAATCGAGCCCGACCGGCATGCCGGCCAGGCTCGGTTCCAAGCCTCAAGCTCCAGAAGAGAGAGAATAGCGCACGGACCTAGAAAGTCCGGGAGGTCGACCTAGGATTATGCCGTCCCGTAGCAGTTCCGCCGATGCGGCTCGTGCGGACGACAGGTCTCCCTAGAAAGGAGGTGATCCAGCCGCACCTTCCGGTACGGCTACCTTGTTACGACTTAGCCCCAATCACCGGCCTCACCTTAGGCGCCTGCCTCCCTTACGGTTGGCATGGCGACTTCGGGTGCTACCGACTTTCGTGGCTTGACGGGCGGTGTGTACAAGGCCCGGGAACGTATTCACCGCTGCCTGCTGATCAGCGATTACTAGCGATTCCGACTTCATGCAGTCGAGTTGCAGACTGCAATCCGAACTGAGACCGGTTTTTGGGATTGCCTCCACCTCGCGGTATCGGAACCCTTTGTACCGGCCATTGTAGCACGTGTGTAGCCCCAGACGTAAGGGCCATGAGGACTTGACGTCATCCCCACCTTCCTCCGGTTTATCACCGGCAGTCTCCTTAGAGTGCTCAGCATTACCCGTTAGCAACTAAGGACAAGGGTTGCGCTCGTTGCGGGACTTAACCCAACATCTCACGACACGAGCTGACGACAGCCATGCAGCACCTGTGCATCGGTCCCGAAGGAAAGGTGTGTTTCCACACCCGTCCGATGCATGTCAAGTCTGGGTAAGGTTCTTCGCGTTGCGTCGAATTAAACCACATGCTCCACCGCTTGTGCGGGCCCCCGTCAATTCCTTTGAGTTTCAACCTTGCGGCCGTACTCCCCAGGCGGATCACTTAATGCGTTAGCTGCGGCACTGGAGGGGTCGATGCCTCCAACACCTAGTGATCACCGTTTACGGCTAGGACTACCGGGGTATCTAATCCCGTTTGCTCCCCTAGCTTTCGCGCCTCAGCGTCAGTATCGGGCCAGATGAGCGCCTTCGCCACCGGTGTTCCTCCTGATATCTACGCATTTCACCGCTACACCAGGAATTCCCTCATCCTCTCCCGTACTCAAGCCAAGCAGTATGGGATGCAGGTCCTCGGGTGAGCCGAGGGCATTTCACATCCCACTTACCTGACCGCCTACACGCCCTTTACGCCCAGTGATTCCGAACAACGCTTGCTCCCCCGTGTTACCGCGGCTGCTGGCACGGAGTTAGCCGGAGCTTATTCGCCGGGTACCGTCAAACGACCAGATTGTTCACCTGATCGCGTTTCTTCCCCGACAAAAGGAGTTTACAACCCAAGGGCCTTCATCCTCCACGCGGCGTCGCTTGGTCAGGGTTTCCCCCATTGCCAAAGCCTCTCGACTGCTGCCTCCCGTAGGAGTCTGGGCCGTATCTCAGTCCCAGTGTGGCTGACCATCCTCTCAGACCAGCTACCCATCGTCGCCTTGGTGGTCCATTACACCGCCAACTAGCTAATGGGACGCGAAGCCATCTTCAACCGGTAGCTTGCAAGCAGAGGCCACCTTTGACCTCAGGTCCATGCAGACCCGTGGTCTCATGCGGTATTAGCACCCCGTTGGGAGTGTTATCCCCCTGTTGAAGGCAGGTTCTTCACGCGTTACTCACCCGTTCGCCACTCTACTCGAGGAGTTACCCCCTCTTTCGCGTTCGACTTGCATGCCTAATCCACGCCGCCAGCGTTCGTTCTGAGCCAGGATCAAACTCTCCGTGGTAAAAACCGGAGATCACGTAGTTGGACCCGAAGGCCCTCCCACGCGGATCTTTATTGCAAGGTAAAACCCCACTCGCACCCAAACTGCGGTGCTCGCGGAGCCTCGCCGGACTCTCTCAAGTCACGTGCGCTATTCAATTATCAAAGAGCACAGAGAACAAGCGCCCCTCCCTAGCGGGAGGGGCGACGGAGGAATCTAGCCGTCGAATGGTAGAAAGTCAAAGACTTCTTGGTGGGGCTGGATTCCGTTGGCGAAGGCAATATAAGCGCCACTGCCTGGCCTGTCAACCCCTCTTGCCCATCCTTTAATCGGCAGAATCCCTTGAGCTTGAGTGGAGCACCAGCCGGGGTGGCCGGTGTCCCTCGGCTAGGTCCTCGTCGCCTCGTCCACCCTCGATTCGCCCAGGCCCGGGACGTACCGCCTCATCTTCCGGCCAACCCTGAGCACGTGGAAATCATGAAATCCACGGGGATGTCGGGTGCCTCGATCCTCACGCCGTCCAGGTCCACGGCGCCCTGCTGGATCAGGCGCCGCGCCGCGCCGCGAGACCCGGCGATCCCGCTCGCCACGATCAAGTCCACGATACCCGTCTTCGAGTCCAGGGCCATCGTGCCTGGACCGAACTCCTCGAGCTCCGCTGGGATCTCTCGTCGACTGAATTGAGTCTCGAAGTCCTGTCGTGCCTGATCGGCCGCTGAGTCATCGTGATAGAGGCTCACGATGCGAGACCCCAACCGCTTCTTGAGCTCCATGGGATGCACGGAGCCATCGGCGAGCTGGCGCTCGATGCGTTGCATCTCGTCCGCATCCACCTGAGCCACCAGCCGCCAATACGACCCCATGGTCCCGTCAGGCAGGCTCATGATCTTGCCGAACATCTCGGCCGGTGAGTCGGTGACCCCAACGTAGTTACCGAGGCTCTTGCTCATTCGCTGCACACCATCCAGGCCGATCAGCAAAGGCAGGGTCATGATGCTCTGCGGAGGCTGGCCATGGAGCCTCTGCAGTTCCCGGCCCGTGAGCAGGTTGAACTTCTGTTCGGTTCCGCCGAGCTCGACATCGGCGCGGATGGCTACGGAGTCGTAACCCTGCATCACCGGATAGAGCAGCTCGTGGAGTCCGATCGGCTGCTCGGCTTCGAACCGCTTGGCGAAATCGTCGCGTTCGAGCAACTGCGACACGGTAAAGCTCGCCAGGAGGCGGATCACCTCCGCGAGGCCCATAGGGGCGAACCACTCTCCGTTCCGGTGGATCTCGACCGGAAGCCGCGGCGGCGACGGTGCAGGATCCAGCACCTTGAAGAACTGTTCGAGGTACGTGGCGGCATTCGATTCCAGCTCATCGAGGGACAACTGAGGACGCGTCTTGCTGCGCCCGCTCGGATCGCCCACCATTCCGGTGTAGTCGCCTACGATCAACACGACCTGATGGCCCAGATCCTGGAACTGCCTCAGTTTTCGCAGCCCGACCGTGTGCCCCAGGTGGATGTCCGGAGCGGTGGGATCGAAACCCTGCTTCACACGCAGCGGACGACGCTCGCGAGCGGTCTCTCGCAGTCGCTCGAGCAGGGCGCCCTCCGGGAGCGTCTCCTCGATCCCACGTGACAAGATCTGAAACTGTTCTTCCGGAGTCATCCGAAGCCTCAAGTCGTGCGTCAACGGACGATGACAAGATGGGTCGCGAAGTGCGCATTCTAGGAATGCCGCCGTTACCGAGCAACCGCTGCGCGCCGCAAGGGAAACCGCTTGACCCCCTTCCTGGACCAACCCTAGCCTGACCATCGTGAATCAGAGCGCCTCCACCCTGCCGGAACTGCCGGTGAACGCAGTTCAGGCCGCCAAGCGATTCCCTTGGAAACTGTTCCTGTCACTGGTGGTGGTCGCCGTCTTCGGATTCGCCGGAGTCGTGTTCGGCGTGGTGCAATGGCTGCGCCACGACATGGTCTCTCCCCAGTCGCTCACGGCGATCCAGCCTCCCATCAAAACCATCGTCTACGACGCGCGCGGGCGCGTCCTCCACGAGTTCTACAAGGAAAACCGCTCGTCCGTTCCCCTCGCGCAGATTCCGCGTCATCTGGTCAACGCCACGATCGCGACCGAGGACCGCAGCTTCTATCAACACTGGGGAGTGGATCTCTGGGGCGTGGGGCGTGCCGCCTTCACGGATATCCTCCACATGAGGCGCACCCAGGGCGGCAGCACGATCACGCAACAGCTCGCGCGCAACCTGCTCGGGAGCTACGAGCGCACTTTCACGCGCAAGCTTCGCGAAACGGTCCTGGCGATCGAGATCGAGCGGAACTACACCAAGGACCAGATCCTGGAGATGTACTTTAACCAGATCTACTTCGGCGAAGGCGCCTACGGCGTGGAGACCGCGGCCAAGACCTACTACGGCAAGTCGCTTCGCGAGCTCGACCTTGCCGAGTGTGCCTTGCTCGCGGGGATTCCAGCCAACCCGAGCGTCTACTCGCCGCGCCGCCGTCCCGCGGCGGCGAAGGCCCGCCGTGCCAAAGTGCTGAGGAACATGCTCGCCACCAAGGCGATCACCCAGGTCGAGTTCGACAACGCCATGGCTCAGCCGCTGGGCGTGACGCCGATCCGCTACAGCAACGACCGCGCCGCGTACTTCGTCGAGATGGTGCGCCTGCACCTGGACGAGAAGTACGGCTCGAGCGCCGTGTACGAGGGCGGCTTGCGCGTCTACACCACCCTGGACATGGACCTTCAGACCATCGCCGAGCGAGCGCTCGAGAAGCAGCTCTCCTCGCTCGAGGCCCAGCTCAAGCCGAAATATACCCGCGCCAACTACACGATCCCCACCGGTGACAGTGCGCGCGCCAGTCAGAAGACGCCTTATCTCCAGGGCGCGCTCGTCGCCGTCGACCCCCGCACCGGCTACATCCGCGCGCTGATCGGCGGCCGCGAGTGGAACCACAGCAACTTCAACCGCGCCACGCAGGCGCGGCGCCAACCCGGCTCCGCCTTCAAGCCGTTCGTCTACGTCGCGGCGATCGACAACGGCTTCCGACCCACCGACATCATCGTCGACGAGCCGCGTGTCGTTCCCCGGCGCCAACGGGGAGCTGTACCAGCCAGGCAACTACGACCGCACCTATCGTGGTCCCGTCACGCTGCGCTTCGCTCTACAGCAATCGATCAACATTCCCGCGATCAAGCTCCTGCGCAAGGTCGGCACGTCGCTGGTCGGCAGCTACGCGCGACGGATGGGCATCCGCAGCCCGATCGGACAGAATCTCTCCCTCGCGCTCGGCAGCAGCGAGGTCACGCTCCTGGAGCTCGCCACCGCTTATTCCGTGTTCGCGAATCGGGGCATCCGCAACGATGCGCTGTTCGTGCTCAAGGTCGAGGACAAGAACGGCACGGTGCTCGAGAGGAATTCGCCTCGTCCCGTCGAGGTGCTCTCCGAGGAGACCGCCTCGGTGATGACCTCGATGCTGCAGAGCGTGCTGGACCACGGAACTGGATATCCAGCACGAGCGCTCGGCTTCCCAACCCCGCCGCCGGTAAGACGGGGACGATGGACGATTATCAGGACGCGTGGTTCGTGGGATTCATCCCGAGCCTGACGTGCGGCGTGTGGGTCGGATACGACGAGAAGTCCGATCGGTCCCGGAATGACCGGCGCACGCGCCGCGCTGCCAGCCTGGGCGGACTTCATGATCGGCGCCACCCGCGGCCGCCCGGTCGAGGATTTCCCGCTCCCGGTGGGCTCGACGACCCGCGAAGTCTGCGCCGAGACCGGGATGCTGGCGACCGTGGATTGTCCGAGCATCACCTCTGAGATCTTCCATGAAGGCGCCGAGCCCACGGAGTACTGCACCGCGCATCCCGGGCCTCCGCTCAAGGAGGCCACGCCGGGCGCGCCGGGCCAGGTGGTCGATCCGAAGCGCGTGGACGAGCACGACACGGAGCGACGGCATGGAGACAACGCCGCCGCCGCGACCGACGATCGCTCGCGGCCTCCGCGCTAGTCGATCCGCTCGACGATCAGCTCCGGAGCTTCGACTTGCTCGTCCCCGAGCGTGATGCTCTGCGCGAGTTCGGCGAGCGCGTCCGGCCGATCTTCGGCGGTGTGGATCTCCGCGAGAGTCTGCCCTGCCTCGACGCGATCCCCCAGGCGCACGCGCATGACGAATCCCACGCGCGGATCGATCGCATCCTCCTTCGCGCGGCGGCCGGCGCCCAGCGCCACCGCGAGCCGCCCGAGCGCGAAGGTGTCGATGGAGGTGACCCACCCGGCACGCGCCGCGGGAACTGGAAGCACGACGGAGCACTCCGAGGCCGCCGTCGCGTTCGACGGCGCGCGGGTCCCGCCCTGGGCCTCGACCAGCGCCAGGAAGCGGCTCCAGGCATCCCCGGAATCGAGCGCTTGCTGGAGCCGCTGACGCGCCGCTTCCGCCGAACGCTCGGCTCCGCTCGTCCGCAGCATGCTCACTCCGAGCTCGATCGTCAGCTCGTGCACGTCGCCTGGACCGCCACCGCGCAAGAGCTCGACCGATTCGCGCACCTCGAGCGCGTTGCCGACCGCCGCGCCCAGCGGCTGGTTCATGTCCGTCACCCGCGCGGCCGCCGCGCGGCCCATCGCCCGCGTCGTGTCGACCAGCGCCGTCGCCAGGTGATGAGCCTCGTCGAGCGTGCGCATGAAGGCGCCGTTGCCGCACTTCACGTCGTACACGAGCGTGCCCGCGCCTTCCGCCACTTTCTTGGACACGATGCTCGACACGATGAAGGGCTCAGATCTGACCGTACTGGTGACGTCACGGAGTCCGTAGAGCAGGCCGTCGGCCGGAGCCATCTCCGGACCTTGCCCGATCACCACCACGCCGATCGTCTCGAGCTGACGGCGCATCGCCTCCGGCGACAGTCGCGTGCGATAACCGGGAATGGCCTCGAGCTTGTCGATCGTTCCTCCGGTATGGCCGAGTCCGCGTCCCGCCACCATCGGGACCGCCACGCCGCACGCCGCGACGAGCGGCGCGAGCACGAGCGACACCTTGTCGCCGACTCCGCCGGTGGAGTGCTTGTCCGCGGTCGGGCGACCGAGGTCGCTCCAGTCGAAGCGCTGTCCGGAATCCGTGAGGGCCTCAGTGAGAGCGCGGGTCTCCTCCCCGTCGAGTCCGCGCAGGAACGCCGCCATCAGCCATGCGCTGATCTGGTATTCGGGGATTCGCCCGCTCACGCCGTCACGCACGAAGTCGCGAATCGCAGCGGCAGGGTGGCGCCCACCGTCGCGCTTCACCCGGAGGAAATCGCGGACGTCCATCAGGCCTCGGCCGATTCGCTCACGATCCGCAGCCCGGCGGAGGTTCCGAGTCGCGACGCGCCCGCGTCGAGCAGCGCCAGGGCCTGATCGAGCGTGCGGATCCCGCCCGACGCCTGTGACGCCGTGCTCCGCCCCCACGGCGGCACGCAGCAGACGGACGTCCGCCACCGTCGCGCCGGTGCCGGCGAACCCCGTCGAGGTCTTCACGAAACGCGCACCGGCCTCGATCGCCGTGCGCGCGCCGGCGCGCTCTCGTCGTCGGTCAGGCGCCCGGTCTCCAGGATCGCCTTGACCGCCGCCGGAGATGCGGCGACGACTACGGCGCACAGATCGTCCCGGACGCGGCCGAGATCTCCTCCACGCAGCGCCCCCAGATCGATCACGACGTCCACCTCGTGCGCTCCCGCCTCGACCGCGCGGCGCGCCTCGAGCGCTTTCACCTCGGTGAGGTGGGCGCCGAGCGGGAAACCCGCCACCGTGCAAACGCGCACCGCCGTCCCGGCGAGGCGCGCGGCGCAACGCTCGACCCACGGCGGATTCACGCAGACCGCGGCGAAGCCATGGGTGATCGCCTCGTCACAGCAGCGATCGAGGTCGATGGTGGTGGCTCCCGGATCGAGCAGCGTGTGCTCGATGCTCGCCGCCACCCGCGCGGCGATCGCCTCCGGCGTCATCGCCGTGCGGCCCCGAGACGAAAGACGTCCGGAAGCAGCCGGGCCAGCGTTCGGCGGACGATCCGGCCGTCGCGGCGCCAGTACACGAGCATCCGCGGCGCGAACTCCGCCAGGACCTGGCGACACGCGCCGCAGGGAGGCGTCTGGGCGCGGGGCAGTCCGGCCACGGCCAGCGCGACGAAGTCCCGGGCGCCTTCGCCGATCGCCTTCCACAGGGCAACGCGCTCGGCGCACACGGTGAGACCATACGACGCATTCTCGATGTTGCCGGCGGTGAAGACCCGGCCGTCCGCGGCGAGCAACGCGGCGCCCACCGCGAAGTTCGAATAGGGCGCGTACGCCGAGCGTCCGCGCCGCACGGGCGAGAGTCAGCAGACGCTCGGGATGCACCGCGGCGCTCGACGACGATGCGCCGGAGAACACCGCGCGTCGCCTGCCGCCGGCCGACCTTCGCGCGACCTTGGCCACTCGCGGCTCAGCGATGGCGCGCCGCCGTCACCGCCTCGGCGCGACGACGGAAATGCTCGGCGGCGCGTCGTGCCCATTCGGCGCTCTCGCCGACCAGCGACGTCAACTTCACGGGACGACCATCCCGCACGTAGATGCGCGTGACGCGCTTGCCGATCGTGCACATGACCTCGTAAGGCAAGGTCTCGCTGCCACGCGCCACCTCGTCGAGCGACAGGGTCTCGTCGCCCTGATCTCCGAACAAGACCACCTCGTCGCCGATTTCGGCGTCGGACGTCGGTCAGGTCCACCATCGTCAGGTCCATCGTGACGCGCCCCAGGATCGGAACGCGCCGCCCACCGACCAGCATGGCTCCACGGCTCGAGAGCAGCCAGGAGTACCCGTGACCGTAGCCGACCGCGACCACGCCGGTGCGCGTGGGCCGTCGCGTGATGTAGGTCCGTCCATAGCTGATGGGCGCCCCGGCCGGCAGATCGCGCAGCTGCACCAAACGGCTCTTGAACGCCATCACCGGTTTGAGCTCGATCGTGGCATCGCAGCGCGGAGGCCGGTGCCCGTAGGCGAAGAGCCCGACACGCAGCCAGTCGTAACGCGATGCCGGAAGGTTGACGGCGCCCGCGCTGTTGGCGGCGTGGACGCGCGGTGGGCGAATGCCGCGCTCCGCCAGCTGCCGCAGGAGCGCTGCGAAGCCCTCGAGCTGGTCGCGCGAGAAGGCGAGGTCGTCGCCGTCGGCGTCGGGAAAGTGCGTGAACACGCTGGCCAGGCGCAGCGCCGGATACGCGGACAAGCGCTCGAGAAGCCGCAGGCCTCGTCGTCGCGCACGCCGGTGCGCCCCATTCCCGTATCCACCTCGACGTGGCAGCGCAGCGGACGTCCCGCGAGCTGACCGGCCCGCGAGAGCGCCCGGCGAACTGGAGATCGTGAACGGTCGGGTCCAGTCCGTGCGCCACCGCCTCCTCGACCTCGCTCGGCCAGGAGCGGCGAGACAGCACGACGATCGGCAGCGTCGAGCCGGACTGGCGGAGCTGGATGCCCTCGTGGAGCGTGGCGACACCGAGCAGAGCACGCCTTCCGCTTCGGCCGCCGCCGCGGCATCTCGACTGCGCCGTGCCCGTAGGCGTCGGCCTTCACCACCAGGAGGATGCCCCGGCGCTGCCGACCAGCGCGCGCAGCGCGCGCAGGTTCGCCGCGAAGCGGTCGAGATCCACCTCGACCCAGGTCGAAACCGGCATCGACACAGGCTTCCTCCGTGAATCGTGAAGCGCGGCCCGGAATCAGAGGGTTCGCGGCCAGCGCGACGTAGAATAGCGGCGCCCGCGGGCGCGTCGCAACGACGTGTGCGGAGCCAGGCGTTCCATCAGCGAAGGAGGATGGCTTGAGCGCGAGCATGTGGCTGGCAGTGGCGAGCGGCATCGCCCTGGCCTCGGCCTGCGGCCTGCGCGCGTTCCTCCCGCTCTGGATCCTCGGCTCCTCGGGGCGGACGCACGTCGTCCGCTGGCCGCGAGCATGGAATGGCTCGCCCACGATTTCGCGCTGGTCGCGCTCGGCGTCGCCACGGTGGTCGAGATCGCCGCGGACAAGATTCCGGTCGTCGATCACGTGCTCGACGTTCTGGGGCTGGCGGTGCGTCCCGCCGCCGCCTGGCTCGCGTCGTACGCGGTGTTCCACTGACTGGCCCACGCCGTGGGGACAGGAGCCTCGCTGGCGCTCGCGGCGTTTGCGCTGGGCATCCAGGTCGCCAAGGCCAAGCTCCGGATCGGCACGACGGCCGTGACGCTCGGCCACGGCAACCCGGTGGTGTCCGTGCTCGAGGACCTGGCGTCTCTGATCATGGCGCTGGCGGCGCTACTGGCGCCGGTCGTCGCGCTGCTCGTGGTCATCGCGGTGTTCCTCGCGGCGGCCCGGGGGCGGCGGCAGGCCGCCTGATCGTGGGGCGACGCCCGACGGCCCGCGGCACGCTTTGCTATCCTGCATGCTCATGAACGACGCGAAAGAGATCGAAGCGTTCGAACGGCTCCTGGGAGTCTGCCGCCGCCTGCGAGGCCCCGACGGGTGTCCGTGGGATCGCGAGCAGACGCTCGAGAGCATGACGCCCTACCTGCTCGAAGAGGCCGCGGAGGTGGGACAGGCGGTCGCCGAGGGAGCCCGGAACCGATCGCGGAAGAGCTCGGCGACCACGTGTTCCTCGGCATCTTCTGCCTCGAGCGTGCTGCGCGAGCGCGCCGGCATCGGCCTCGCGGAGTCCCTGGACCGCGCCGCCGAGAAGCTGGTCCGCCGGCACCCGCACGTCTACGGCGGCGCTCCAGTGCGTGACGGCGGCGCCGCGTACCACCAGTGGCAGCAGCTCAAGAAACAGGAGCACGGCGGTTCGCTCCTCGGCGGACAACCGCCCGGGCTCGCGGCGCTCGTGGCGGCCTATCGGTCGCAGGAGAAGGCGTCGGCCGTGGGCTTCGACTGGCCCGAAGCTTCGGGCCCACTCGCCAAGGTGCGGGAGGAAGTGGAAGAGATCGCGCTGGAGATCGACCGGAGCGATGCGCGCGCTTCGGCGCGCGAGGTCGGAGATCTCCTGTTCGCCGTGGTCAATCTCGCGCGCCATCTCGGCGTGGACCCCGAACGGGAGCTGGCGTCGGCGACGCGACGCTTCCGCGAGCGCTTCCACCACATCGAGCGCCGACTCGCCGAGCAGGGTCGGAGCTTCAAGGGCACGGCGCTCTCCGGAGCTGGATGCGCTGTGGGAAGAGGCCAAGAGCCTCGCGAGACCGAAGGAGAATCCATGAGCGAGAATCCGGGTCGTGAAGCCGCCTTGTTCCTTCAGCTCGTGATCGGTCTCCAGCAGAGCGGCATGGTCGCGCTCGGCAAGCTCATGAATCCGATGACGCGCACCATCGAGAAGAACCTCGACGCGGCGCGGGACGCGATCGACGTGCTGGCGGCCTCGAGGCCGCACCCGGGGCAACCTCGAGCCCGACGAGGAGCGCGTGCTGCGTCAGGTGCTCACCGATCTCCGGCTCAACTACGTGGACGAGCTGAAGCGAGCGGAAAAGACCGCCTGAACGGCGAGAGCGCGAGCGCCGGCTGAGCGTTGGGCGCCGCAGCCCGCACGCCGGCGCGCGTCGCGACTCGGTTCGAGGCCTCTTCGTCGCGCATCCATGCCGCGAGATCGCGGATCGTGTTCTCCAGCGACCACCGCTGCCGGAAGCCGATCGCCCGCCTGAGACGAGCGAGATCCGGCTTGCGCTCCCGCGCATCCTCGAAGCTCGTGCCATACACGCTTTCGTAGGGAACCAACCGGATCTCGGAGCTCGACTCCGTCAACCGCGTCACGAGCCGGGCCAAGTCGAGGATCGAGATGGTGCGATCCGATCCGACGTTGTAGATCGCTCCGGCGCAGCCGGGCCGGTGCAGGAGCTGCGTCACCGCCGGCACGGCATCGCGCACGTCGCAGAAACAACGCACCTGACGGCCATCGCCATAGACCTCGAGCGGACGTCCCGACAGCGCGGCGCTCACGAAGCGCGGCAGCACCATGCCGTAGGTTCCCATCTGCCCGGGACCGACCGTGTTGAAGAAACGCGCGATCACGACGGGCAGGCCGTACTCCTCGTGATAGGCGAGACCCATGTGCTCGTTGAGCGCCTTGCACAGCGCGTAGGACCAGCGTCTGGCCGTGGTCGGACCGTAACGGGCCCCATCCTCTTCGGCCGACGGCAGCTTGTCGGGTTGTCCATAGACCTCCGAGCTCGACGCCAGGAGCGTGGCGGGAGCCCTGCCGTGGATCCGGGCGGATTCGACGGCGAAGCGAAGCACGCCGGTCGTGCACTCGAAGTTGGTTTCGGCGGCGGCGATCGGATTCGACAGGACCAGACGCACCCCGACCTTCGCGGCCAGGTGATAGACCTCGTCGAATGGCTCGGCTGCGACTTCATCGAGCGCCTCGCGGACGTCCGCCTCGATCACCGTGAGCGTACGGCCGCACCGCGGATCCTGGAGCAGGACATCGACGTTCTCGCGGCGGCCGGTCGAGAAGTCGTCGATCACCACCACCCGCGCCCCTGTTGGAGGAGATGCCGGCACAGATGCGAGCCGATGAAACCCGCGCCTCCTGTCACCAGCACACGTCGGGACACGGGCCGGTCACGAGGCGGCACGGCTTGAAGCGCGGCACGAGGCGAGCGGACGCGAAGCGATGCACGTGGGCTCATGAGGGTGTCGACACTCCTTTTGCCGCGAACGGCTCCGGCTCTAAGTGAGAAGCGTGCGCCGTGCGGCGCGGAGCGTTGACCTCATGGCGCATCAACACGAGCGCGAACAGGCCGGCACTCGCGAATCCAGTCGCCAGCAGCGCCGTGGCCGCGAGCGCTCCGAGACGTGGCATCAGCAGACCGCCGGCGGCCCATGCGGCGGCGACGGCGCACGCGACCCCATCGGTTCGGGCCCGCGACAGTCCCGCCGCCTGGAGCCGCAGCGAGAAGTGATCGGAGCTCCCCCTCCACCACGGCAGGCCCTTGCGCATGCGCACCAGGCTCACGAACAGAACCTCGAACAACGGCACGCCGAGGATCATCCCGCCGGCGAGCCAGAGGAGCACCGGAGGGACGTCGCCGCGTGGAGCGGAGAGCGCCAGTGCGCCGGCCAGGAATCCGAGCAGGTGGCTCCCCGAATCGCCGAGGAAGATCGATGCGGGGGCCGATTCCAGGCGAGGAACCCCAGCGCGCTCGCCGCGACGATCCAGGCGATCCCGGCGTGCGCAGGATCGAGCAGCCCGAGCGCCGCGAACATCACCGCGCTGAGCGAGGCGACGAGCCCGTCGCAGACGTCCGTGAGATTGAAGGCGTTGACGACCGTGACGATCCACAGCCACGAGATCCCCGCATCGAGCATCGCGATCCCGGTGAGCGGTGCGCGCACACCGAGCCCCACCGCCAGAGCCGCGATCAGCGACTGCAGGCCAAACTTGGCGGCGGGCGTCAAGATGCGGAGATCGTCGACCAGTCCCAGCACCAGGTAGAGGAGCGCAGGCACGACATAGCCGAGCGGAACGGACGACCGAGTGCCGCCGCCGCGGCGAAACCCGCGCCCACGCCGAGAGCGACCCCCACACCACCGAGGTAGGCGACGGGGCGCACGTGCTGTGGGACCAGCGGATTCGGCGCGTTCATGATTCCCAGCCGCCGGGCCACGGCCCTCGCGACGAACGTGCCGCCGAAACCGCCGGCCAGCGCCGCGGCGGCGCTCCAGAGCTCCACGGGCATGCGGGGCATGTTCAGCTCGATCCCATGACCGATGCCTGGCGGTGACCGGCGCACGCCAGCTCTTCGGCCCAGGCGCGACCGTCGCGGATGCAGGACGACATGGACGAGTACTCCCATTTGCCGTAGCGGCCCAGGCTCGTGATGCCGCGCGACGCGAGGAAGCGATGCGCCGCTTCGACGAGCGGTCGGTCTTCCAATCCGAACACGACGTAGGCGGGATCGATGGCCATCACGCGCGCGTCGACGATCGCGCTGCCTTCCGGCAGCGCCCCTGCGCGCTCGAGGTCGGCGGTCACGCGCGCCACCAGCGCGTTGGAATCGGAGCGCGGCCGCTCGGACGGCTCCGTCACCTCGACGAGCAGCGGCCAGCCGTCGTCGGGGAGCGCAGGCCGGATCGAATTCGTGGAGGAAGACGAGTCGCGTGAAGATCAGCGACTCGTCCGCGTAGTAGCGCCAGTGGCCCTGCTCGCGCGGACGAGGGCCCCGCACGCTGATCGCCAAGGAGAGCACGCGATTGCTCGCGAGCCGCGCGCGTGCGCGGTGCATTCCGGCGGGCACGCCTCGCAGAGCGTCAACAGCGTGGGCAGCGGCAGCGTCGAGAGGAGCGCGTCGCCATACTCGATGCGCTCGATCCTTCCCGAGCGGCGATAGGACACCTCGCGGCGCTCCGGGTGTATCGCCACCACCTCACACCCACAGCGGAGATCGGCGGTCTGGCTCGCGAGCGCAGCCGACAGGCATTCCATGCCGCGCTGCGCGGCGCCCGCGGGAGGTCGCGGATACCATCCCGAGCTGTTGTAGGCCTTGAACTCGAACTCGACCTCGCCCTCGAAGGCGCCTCGCAGGACCTGCTCGAAGTCCGGATGCGTGATGTTCCAGGTGAAGCCCGAAGGGGCGAGCGCGCTCAAGGGGCGCTTCCACATCTTGCGGTTGTAAGGGAAAAGGAAGATCTCGCACATGGAGCTACCGAAGGTGGAGCGCAGATGCTCTTCGAAGCTCGCGGCGCGAGGGCGCGGATCCTCCGAACGAGGCTTCGGCGAGATCCCGAATGCAGCGCAGGCGGGCCTCGAGATCCAGCCCGCGCAGGTTCATCTGAAATGGAAAGCGCGTGGTGCCGCGGGAGGTCTCGCACCAGGCGACCGGCGGACACGGAGCCAGCACGTCACCCAGGAGCGAGCGCACGTGATGCTCGGTGTCGGGATCCTGGAAGTAGAGGAGGTGGAGGACGCGGTCGAACCAGTAGTCGCCGAACCGCTCAGTGCGCACCAAGCCGCCGGGTCGCGCGTCGCGCTCGAGAACCGTGGCGCGATCTCCCAGGACCCAGGCCGCGGCGAGCCCGGTGACGCCGGATCCCACGACGACCACATCCGCCTTCCGCGGACGGGAAGACGCTCGACCGATCCTCGACCGCTGCGGCCTTTGCGGAGATGCTCGGAGCTTCGGCCCTGCTGTCGCAGGCGAATCGTGTCGATTCAGGAGCCCATCCTTGGCGCGGCCTGATCTGCTTCGTCGGGTGTGGCCTAGCCGCGGGCAGACGCTCCATCCAGGAGAGTCTCGAACGCCCGCACGGCCGATACCCGGTCGTGGTACCGTCTCGGCCCAGCTTCGCCCGCGCCTCCCCATCGCGTCAAGAGGAGAAGTGTCGTCGGCCCAGCCCCGCAAGACCGCAGCGATCGCTTCCGGCGAATCCGGTGGCACGACCACGCCACACCCGGATTCAGCAAGCACGCGAGCAATTTCATTTCGCGATCCGACGGCGGCGAGCACCGGTCGTCCCGCCGCCATGATCGTGAACGTCTTGCTCGGCACGCTCCCCACCGAGAGGCGGGGATCGAGCGTGACGAGTCCCACGTCGGAGGCGGCCAGCATCTCCGACAGCCGCTCACGGGGCTGCGTCGGCAGGAAAGTCACGTTCGGAAGCCCGAGCTCCGCGGCGCGACGCACCAGCGCGTCGCGGGCGTGCCCGCGTCCCACGACCAGGAGACGGATCCGTGGATCGCTGCGCAGCCGATCGGCGGCCTCGAGCAGCACACCGACGCCGCCGAACACTCCCAGGTTGCCGGCGTAGAGGGCGACGAGCGAGGCGCCCGCGCCGTGTTCCGCCCGGAACGCGTTCGCTTTGGGTCTCGGGATGGACGCCCTCGAGATCCGCCCACATGGGGATCACGGTGACGCGCGCGGGGATCGGCACCACGCGCGAGAAGCATCTCGCGCTGAGTCTCCGAAAGCGCCGTGATCCGCGTGGCGCGTGCGAGCAGGAAGCGCTCGATCGCGCGATTGATCCACGCGAGTCCGCGCCCGCGGAAGATGGCGTCCGGATAGACGTCCTGCACATTCAGCACCAGCGGCGCGTGCCGCGCGAGGCTCACGAGCCACATGGTGGGGCCGGTGGTGATGGGCGGCAGGATGCCCATCACCACATCCGGCCGCGGCCCACGCAGCCCGGCGATCCAGCCCAGCGCCGCATAAGACAGATAGCTCGCGATCCGCGCCAGCATCGTCTTGCGGCGGGCCACCGGGACCGCGGTGCGGAACACGCGCACGCCCTCCCACGTTTCCTCGTGGATCCACCGCCCACGGAACTCGCGCGGAGCCTCGTCGAGCCCGTAGTGCGGAATGGTGGTGACCACGACGACCTCGTGCCCTCGACGCGCCAGATCGCGCGCCAGCTCGCTCGTGGTGAGCCCCGTGCCCGTGGGATCCGGATGGAAGTAGAGGTTGAAGATCAGAAGGCGCACGGACGGAGCGAACGGGCGCCTTGAGCGCCTAGAGCGCCTGGAGCACCGCGCATTTGAGGTAGTGCGTCTCGGGAACGGCGAGGAGCTGCGGATGATCCGGCGCTTCGCCCGTCCAGGCCAGCACGCGGAACGGTCGGTGCGCCGCGCGGGAGGCTTCGCGCAATACCTGCTTGAAGAGGTCGTCCTCGAGGTGATGGCTGCAGGAGCAGGTGATCAGCACGCCGCCCTCCTCGAGCGTCATCATCGCCGCGCGGTTGAGCTCGCGATAGGCGCGCGCTCCGGCGGCAATCGCCGCACGCGACTTGATCAGAGCGGGGGGATCGGCGATGACGAGCCCGAATCGCTCTCCCGCGCGCTCGAGCTGTCGCACGACATCGAAGCAGTCGCCCTGACGGAAGCCGATGCGGTCGGCGAGGCCGTTGCGCTCGGCGTTGCGACGCGCGGCCTCCAGGGCCGGCGCGGACGAGTCCACTGACAACACGGCTGTCGCGCCGCCGCGCGCCGCGTGGAGCGCCCACTCTCCCTGATAGCAGAACAGGTCGAGGACCCGGCGCCCGGCGCCGCGCGCCTCGGCCAGCCGGCGGTTCTCCCGCTGATCGAGGAAAAGGCCAGTCTTCTGCCCCTCGAGGAGATTCACCTCGATGGTGAACCCGTCCTGGACGAGCTCGATGCGATCCGGGACCTCCCCCACCAGGTCGTGCGCTCGAGGTCGAGACCCTCGAGCCGGCGGAGCGGAGAATCGGCGACGCGCACCACCCCACGCGGAGCGAGCACCCGCTCGATCGCCTCGCGAAGCTGTTCGGCACGCGTCTCCATCCCCAAGGTGAGCACCTGGACCGCCAGCCAGTCGCCGTAGCGATCGACCACCAAGCCGGGAAGCTGATCCGCTTCGCCGTGAACGAGACGCAAGGCCTCGACACCGGGCGCCACCACCGCGCGGTAGCGGACCGCGCGCTCGAGGCGGCGCACGAAGAGGTCCAGATCGATCTCGTCGCGCCGGCGTGTCAGGAGACGCGCCGCGATCAGGCTCCGCCGGTTGTAGTACCCGCGACCCAGGAACGCGCCGCGCGTGTCCGCGACCTCCACGACGTCTCCGTCGGCGGGCGCGCCTTCCACACGTTCGATCTCGTTGCTGAAGATCCACGGATGCCCGGCGCGCACGCGTCGGTCCTGGTTCTTGCGGAGAACCAGGCGCGGCAGGGACGTCATGAGCTCATGCTCGCGACTGGAACGCGGGGATCGCGCCGGCGGCACGGCCGGCTCCGAGGCTCAATCCGATCAGCCGATACACGAGACGCGCCGCCAGGAAATCGGGAGCGACGTGGCCCGGCAGCGGCGCGAGCTCGACGACGTCGAGGCCCACGATGCGCCGGTGCTCGGCCACCGCGCGCAGCAGATCGACGAGCTCGTACCAGTCGAGACCCCCGGGTTCGGGGTTCCGGTGGCGGGCATCACCGACGGATCCAGTCCGTCGACGTCGACCGTGATGTACACCTCGTCCGTCAGCGCGTCGAGGAGCGGCGTCCGATTTCCGCCCAGCGCGCGGCACTGACGGGTGCTCCACATCGGCCAGGGATGACGCTCGAGGTGCTCCGCTTCCTCCTCGGAGAGCGACCGGATCCCCACCGAGGCCGCCGGGACCACCTCGCGCACGCGGCGCATCGCGCAGGCGTGGCTGTAGGGCGACCCCAGGTACGTGTCTCGCATGTCGGCGTGAGCGTCGATCTGGAGCACCGACAGCCGGGCGTGACGGCGTGCCGCCGCGCGCACGGCACCCACCGTGAGGCTGTGCTCGCCGCCCAGCATCACCGGGAGCTTGCCGCGCTCCAGGATCCACTCGATCGCCCGCTCGACGCGTCCCACCATCGCCTCGGGTCCTTCGGCGGTCGGCTCGAGCTCGGGCAATGTGTGGATGCCCGAGCGGTACACCGCCCCGACCTCTTCGTCCCAGAGCTCCATGTTCCGTGAGGCCGCGAGGATCGCGCGCGGGCCAAGGCGCGCGCCGCCTTGATACGAGGTGGTGAAGTCGTAGGGCACCGGCAGGACGACCGCACGGGAGCCGTCGAGCCCCGCGTGATCGCCATCGAGGCCGCCGAAGTTCTCCGGAAGCCCAGTGGGCCAGTCGGGAGACTTCATGAGCTCCACCCCCAGGAACGAGACGGGCCCTCCCGACGGAAGTCGAGCGGGCCCGGATGACCCTCAAAGGATCAGGCGTGCCGCGAAGCTGCGGGCCGCGCCACGCGCCGGCGATCCGCCCGCACCATGCGGGCCGCGCCGTTGATCTCCTTCGGGAATTCGGTGCCTCGGTCGAGCACGTTGGTCTCGGCCTTGGTCATGTGGAACGCCTTCTTGAAGTAGGTCGCCGCAAGGTCGGCGTCGAAGGCCTTGCAGGAGAAGATGTCCACGCTGACGAACTGTTTCTCCGGAAAGGTGTGGATGCTGATGTGGCTCTCCGCAATCAACACAAATCCAGAGATCCCCCAGTCTTCCGGTCTCAACCCGCTGTACTTGAATACGTAGGGCGGCATGATTCGCGTCATGCCGATACGGGCGGGAAGGTCCTCCAGGATGCGATAGATCAGATCGAGATCCTCGAGCTTCTGCCTGTCACACCCATAGCCATCCAACATCAGGTGTGGGCCGAAACCGGTCATTTCGTCAGCCACCTCCACGGAGCCAACGCCAGGTGCGTCGTCTCCTCTTAGAGTCCGTGAGCACCCCTGCTCGATTACTCCTCCTCGTCATCGTCGATCTCGTCTTCGTCGTACTCTTCTTCGTCGTATTCGTCGCCGAACTCGGCGTCGTCGTCGCCGAGGTCCTCGTCGTCACCGAGTTCCTCGTCGTCGTCGTCGTCGTAGAACTCGTCCTCTTCTTCGTCACCGTAGTCTTCCAACTCGTCGTCGGGGAGACTCATGGCGTCGTCGTCGACTCCCCTCTTCTTCTTCATATCGACCCCTTGCGCTCCGTGTCGGGTGCCTATCTCTCTCACGAACCGCATTCGATGTCGTGCGTGCGCGAGAGATGCGCTGCTTTCAAAAAGCACCGGCAGTATACGGAGCCCCCACCGGTCAATAAGAAATCGGCCCGTGCCAGCGCGGCCTCTAGGACCAATCACGCGGGCGCTACGGAGCGGGCGATCGGGCTTGGAGAGCGGCTCCGGCGCCCTGGGCGGTGGGGCCGGCGCGCGCGAGCCGGGGGCGGCGGTCCCCGGAAGACGCGCGAGGACGGCTCGCGAGCGACGGCGCTTCCGGGGCGCGCTACGGCAATGGCGGGGTTGACGGGACTCGAACCCGCGACCTCCTGCGTGACAGGCAGGCGTTCTAACCAACTGAACTACAACCCCGCACGCCAAGGGGCCGGCAGGATAGCCTCGCGTCGCGCGCACTGTCAACGAAACGAGCTCGAGCGCGAGGCGTGCGGGTGCGACGCGCCCGCGGCGCCGCCACTCCGGCTCAGTACCAGCGCTCGACGGCCACGCCGGGAAGTAGTGCCGGAGGATCTCCTCGCCGCGTCGGCCAGCGCGCGCCATGCCCAGCGCGCCGGTCTGGCAGAGTCCGACGCCGTGGCCGGAGCCAGCGCCGCTCACCACCACGGCGAGCGCCCGCCGCGTCTGGCGGTCGCGACGCACGTCCACCTTGAAGAGCGTCGAGCGCAGGATCGCCGCCGGGTTGCCTGGCCTCCGGATCACCTGACGCAACGAGTAGGCGGGAATCCGCACCTCGCCGCGGCTGGTCTGGACGACGAGCCACCACACCCGCCCCGAGCGCGATCGCGACTCGACGCGCACGTCGAGCAGCTCACCGAGACCTCCGGCCGGCAGATGCACGCCGTAGGTGGGACCGAAGTCGCGCAGCGACGACAGGAACTCGGAGGCCTTCCATTCCTCACGCCAGCGGTGGTGCGGCGATGACGCGCAGAAGTCGGCGTCTCCATCGCGATCGCGATGACTGATCAGGTAAGGCAGCGGCGGCGTGGGCCACGCCTCCCACACGTCCGCGGTGATGCCGCCGCAGGTGGAGTGATAGTTGGCGCGGATCGGCGCACCGGCGAACAGCGCGACCTCGCCGGCCGTCGACTCGACGCACTGCGTGGCGAGCGGCTGCTCGTTCTCGACCGGGCCGTAGACCTGGTCCTCGACCGTGCGCGTAGACGTCGAATCCTTCTGCGCCGCGACGGCCGCGGTAGAACAGGGTGTAGCTGCGGGCCGCGATCGCCTGGGCGCGACCCGGCCTCGATCAGTCCGCCGTCGAGCGGGCCGATCTCGCCGGGGAGCACGCCGAGCAGATAGCGCTCGAGCGGGAGGCGGCACGCCAGCGTGAGCTTGCGGCGCGGATTGAGGAAGACGCGGAACTCGCCGCGCCACGACTTCCCGCCCACCGCATGAAGCGCTCTGGAGACTCCGGATCTCCGTCGGCGCCGTTCAGCACCAGGGCGTCCGAAGGCCACAGCGTGTACTGACGCTGGCCGCCTCCGCCCAGGACGCGCGCCACGGCGTTGCCGCTGGGTCAGCTGCACGTGGATCCGCTCCGCGGCGGCGAGGCTCCCCGGGCCGATCCCCGAGCACGGCCGCGCCGGCCGGATCGATGGTGAGGCTGTCGAGATCCCATGCCAGACCCACCGTGACCAGAGGCGGTGTGCGCGGCGGAGCGGTAGGCGCCGTCTCCTGGGGCGGCGGTCGCCGCTCGGGTGTGGGCGTCGGCGTGGGCTTCGGCACGGTCGCGGCGGGCGGAACCGGCGGGGGCGCCGAGGTCGCGGTCGCTGCGCGCAGGAGCTCAGCACGATCGCGACCGTCAGGGCCACGAGCGCGAGAGCCACCCTCGGAGCGCCGCCTCCGCGGCTCGAAGACAGACGCGATCTCACCGGGGCCCGCCGCCCGCGGCCGCTCCCTGAACACCGGGAGTGACGTGCCCCAGCACGACCGCTCGGGTGGCACCCGTCGCGCCCGGGACGTTGCCCGGGAGCCCGGCCAGCGTCTGGTGCGCGAGGAACGCGAACGCGAGCGCCTCCTTCCCCGAAGGGTTCACGCCGAGCGATTCGAGCGGCCGCACTGGAATCGGCGCCAGCCTTTCCACCAGCGCGCGCATCAGCGTGCGCGTTGCGGACGCCGCCGCCGCTGACGTAGACGGCGTCGACGCCGCGCGCGGCGAGGAAGCTCTCGATCGCCTCTGCCACAGCGGCGGCCGTGAGCGCGACCGCCGTGGCGAGCATGTCCTCCTCGGACATGCCGCTCGCCAGGCCGCGCTCCGCGCAGTCGCGTCCGCGTAGGCTCGGCCGAAACGCTCACGACCCGTCGAGCGTGGCGGCGGCTGCCTGAAGAACGAGTCCTCGAGGCACTCGGCGAGCATCCGTGACGAGATCCGTCCGCGCGCCGCGTTGGCTCCGCCCTCGTCGAACGCCGCCGGGACGGGGCGCGAGCTCATGAGCGCATCGAGCAGCGCGTTGCCGGGACCCGTGTCGAAGCGCCAGCACGGCCTCGAGGCCGCCGCCGCGCGGCAAGTACGTAGCGTTCGCCATCCCACCCAGGTTGAGCAGCACGCGTGATTCGGCGGACGAGCGGAACAGCCACCAGTCGACCAACGGCACGAGCGGTGCGCCTTCGCCGCCGGCGGCGGTGTCGCGGGAGCGGAAGTCCGACACCACGGCGATGCCGGTGCGCTCGGCCAGCACCGCCGCCGATCCGAGCTGGAGCGTGAGCGCCCGGCCTGTCCGGCCGAGCGCGGCACGTGCCGCACCGTCTGGCCATGCATGCCGATCGCATCGACCTGGTCGGGCGCGCGGCCCGCTGCGGCGAGCAGCTCGAGCACCGTCGCGGCGTGGCGCTCGCCCAGCGCCGCATCGAGACGCATGATCCGCTCGGGCGCCAGCGTCTCGGCGGCGGCGACCTCGAGGATCTCGCGCCGCAGCGCGGGCTTCGAGCGGCGTCTCGCGGTAGGCCTCGACCTCGTGCTTCGAGTCCATCCCCAGGCCATGCGAACCGCACCAGCGCCGCGTCGATGGCGTCGGCCGACGTGCCGGTCATGAGCCCGACGATCCGGTGCTCCTCGCGCGCGCGATAGTCGCGCAAGGCGCGCGCAGGCGTCGGCGCCGTGAAGCTCGCCGCGCTCGCTCAATGCCGTGCTCCCCAGCCGCGCAGCGATCTTGCGGTTCGCATCCGTCACGGCCTGGGCGGCGCTCTTCGAGTCGTGGAGGGCGAGATCGACCTCGTCCTCGATCATCGCCTCGAGCTCGGTCCAGGCGGGATGGTTGGGCGCCGGCACCGCGGTCTCGTACTGCCGGATCATCGTCTGCTGCTCGGGGTGCTGCCGATACCAAGGCATCGTGTCGGCCTCGGCGACCGCCGGCTGCATCGCTCCCCGCCGCGATCGCCAGGGCGACCGCGTTCTCCGGCTGCGCCAGGAAGCGCGCCGAGCTCGAGGGCCCAGGCCTTGCTGGCGCGAGCCCTGGAAGGTCACGAGCAGCTCGCCACCCGCGAACGAGGCGTGCGTGCCGCGCTCGACGTCGGGGCGCGGGACCAGCGCGACGCCGTAGCGCAGCCGCGGGGACTCGCGCGCGATGGAGGGGAACAGCCAGGCGCCGGAAAGCTCGAGGCCCAGAGTTCCCGCGCGAAAACTCCGATCGAGCGCCGCCTGCCGATCGAGCACGCCCACCTCGCGCAGCGAGAGATAGAACTCGAGCGCCTCACGGTTCTGCGGCGAATCGAAGATCGCCCCGGAAGGTCGTCCGTGAGGATCTTCCCTCCGTTGCCCCACGCGAACGGCATGAACTTCTTGAAGAGCACCGCGCGCTCCCCGGTCTGCACACCGAAGCCACGCACCGCGCCGCCGAGCTTCTGGATCGCCTGCGGCGTCGGCATAGAGCTCGGCCCAGGTCTCGGGTGGCCGCGTGGAATCGAGTCCGGCGCGCGCGAACAGGGTCTTGTTGAAGAACAAAGCGCGCGTGCCGAGCGTCCACGGCACTCCATAGACCGCGTCGCCGACGGTGCAGAGCTCCCATCCCCGCAGCGAGCGCTTGAGATCGGCCGCCCCCGCGCTCCAGTCCGCGAGCTGCCGGGTGGCGAGCAGACGCGGCATCCACGTCGAGCCGAGCTCGCAGAGGTCCGGGACCGATCCGGCGTGGATCGCTTCCTCGATGCGCGCCAGGCCGTCCTGCCAGCCGAGCCGCTCCATCTGTACGCGGAACCGGGGACGCTCGCGCTCGAAGCGGTCGAGCAAGGGCTGGATGGTCTGGGTGGGCCAGAACTGCCAGAAGACGATCGTGCGTCGCGTCGGAGCGCAGGCGACGCTCGCGAGAAGCAGGGCGGCCAGCCCGAGACGGACGGCGCGCGCTATGACCGCCTCCCGGGTGCCCCGTCGAGCGCCGCGCGCACGAAGCCGTCCGCGCGCTGCGAGCCGCGCCTCGGCCTCGCCGCGGTCGCAGCCGAGCTTGAGCATGACGATCGCGGTCTTGACGCTCTTCCCGCGCGCTCGATCGCCTCCGCGGCGGTGTCGTAATCGACGCCCGTCACGGTCATGACGCGTGCGGCGGCTGCGCTCCACCAGCTTCTGGCTGGTCGCCAGCAGGTCCACCATCATGTTCTCGTAGACCTTGCCCATGCGCACGAAGGCCGCGGTCGTGATCATGTTGAGCACCAGCTTCTGCGCGGTGCCGGCCTTCATGCGCGTCGAGCCCATCAACACCTCGGGTCCTACCTCTGGGCAGATCGCCACGTCCACCTCCAGCGTGAACTCGGATGCGCGGAGTGCACGTGACGTAGGCGGTGCGCGCACCCGAGCGCGCGCGCCTGCGCAGCGCCGCCACCACGAACGGCGTGCGGCGGCTCGCGGCCAGACCGATCACCGTGTCGCGGCGGTCCCACGTGGCGCTCGACCATGGCCTCCTCGCCTTCCTCCACGCGATCCTCGGCGCCTTCCACCGCGCGGACCAGCGCGCCGTAGCCGCCCGCCATCACGCCCTGCACCTGCTCCGGATCGGAGCCGAAGGTCGGCGGACACTCCGACGCGTCGAGCACGCCCAGCCGCCCGCTGGTGCCGGCGCCAACGTAGATGAGCCGCCCGCCCTCGCGGAAGCTCGCCACCACCAGCTCGACGGCGCGCGCGATGTACGGGAGCTCGCGCGCCACGGCCTCGGGCACCGTGCGATCCTCGGCAGAGATGCGCTCGAGCACCCCCATGACGTCGAGCGTGTCGAGATCGAGGGTGCGCGGATTGCGCTGCTCGGTCGCGAGGCGGGCGAATTCTTCGAAGCGGGCGCGGTCGTCCATGCGTGGGAGGTGGCTCCAAAAAGTCATCCGTGACCCGCGGAGCATGCCACGCCCGCGCACGCGGGCGCAAAGCCGATCAGTCGCTCACACCGATGGAGGGTTGAGCGGAAGTGCCGCTGTCGAACAGCGAGGGGCGTGACCTCGTAGGGATAGTCCTTCGAGGTCTTGGATCTCTCGAGGCTGTACCACGCGGAGAGACCATACGCGGAACGATGATGTCCGTTTCCGGCTCCATGAATGGCCAGCCGGACTTCAGGTGAATCTTCCGGTCGGTCGAGGTGAGGTTTTGCCACCGGCAATGGTCCACGTCGGAACGCTTGTCGAGGGAGGCCTTCAACGGATCGGGATCCTTGTTGAGTTCGAGGGCGATCGTGAAGCCGTTTTCCGTTGGCACCTCCTCCGTCGGCCTCGGGTAGTCGCCACCGGCTGGTCATTCTTCTTCTGGCAGCCCGAAAGCAGAATCCCACCCGTGAGCATCAGTGTCATCGCGAGGATCCGTGACCCGGTGAGGAGCGACAGCCCTTGCCCGTGACTCGACACCGGATTCACGGTGGTCTTCCTGCGGATGCGAGTGCTGGTCATGACGGCTCTCCTTGATGACTCGACGGTGCGCATGCTTCGCAATCGCTACATACTTCCCAGCTGCGAAATCGTCAATCCCAGGCTGGGGTTGCCGCTCGGCTGCGCAGCGACAGAGAGCCACTCTGCTACGCTGGCGGCATGCCCGAGCTCCCCGAGGTCGAGACCGTCCGCCGCAATCTCGAGGCGACCGTCCTGGGTCGCACGATCGACCAGGTGCGGCTCTCCGGAAAGAAGCTGCGGAGCGCCGTCTCACCTCGAATCCGCACGGCCCTCCGCGAACGGCGCGTGGAGTCCGTCGCGCGCCACGGCAAGTACCTCCTGCTGCGTCTCGACGCGGGGACGAGCCTGATCTCCCACCTCGGCATGAGTGGGCGCTGGCTCTTCTTCGCCGAGCGCTCCGGTCCGCGCCATGCCGCACGTGCACGTGAGGATCCGCTTTCGGGACGGCGCCGAGCTGTGGTTCCAGGACCCGCGTCGCTTCGGGCTCTGAAGCTGGTGCCGACCGCGCGACTTCGAGAGGACCCAGCCCTCGCGGGGTTGGGGCCCGATCCGATCGCCACGCCGCCATCCGGGGCGAGCCTGGAGGCGGTGGCGCGCCGCGCCACGATCGCGGTCAAGAGCTTCCTCCTCGATCAGAAGCGTCTCGCGGGCGTGGGGAACATCTATGCGAGCGAGATCCTCCATCGCGCCGGCGTCGATCCGCGCCGCGCCGCCGGAAAACTGCGGCGCCACGAATGGGACGCCGTGGCGCGCGAGACCGTGCAGGTGCTGAACGAGGCCATCGAGCGCATGGGCACGACGTTCAGCGCATATCGAACGCTCTGGAACGAGCCAGGCTCCTACGGGGAGCAGCTGCTCGTCTACGACCGCGAAGGTCGACCCGTGCAGATCCTGCGGGCGGGCCATCCGCCGGATCGTCCAGGGACAGCGCAGCACCTTCTATTGTCCCCACTGTCAGCGCGGCTCGGGGCGCTCTTCGCGGCGGCCTTCAGCATTCTCCATTGCCGCGGACCGCTCTGGCGCTTAAGCTACCCGGCTCGATCCAACGATCATGACTCCCCGGCCTTCGCGCCACGCGCAGGCTCACTCACCCTGCGAGGAGGATCCGTGCCGTTCAGCACCTTGGGACTTCCGCCCGTGCTGGTCAAAGGCGTGCGGGCTGCAGGATTCGTCGAGCCCACGCCGCTCCAGCGCAAGGCGATTCCCATCATCCTCAAGGGCAACGACCTGATCGGCGCGGCCCAGTCCGGTACCGGCAAGACCGCCTCGTACCTGCTGCCCACGTTGACACCGCCTGTTGGAGGGGCCGCGGCGGCTGCGCGCGCTGGTGCTGGTGCCCAGCCGCGAGCTGGCCTCCCAGGTCGAGATCGCCGCGCGCGCCTTCGGTCGTTTCACCGACCTGCGCGCGTCCGCCGTGTTCGCGGGCGCCCCGCTCGCCAACCAGGAACGCCAGGTGCGTGAGGAGGGCGTCGAGCTCCTGATCGCGACGCCGGTGCGGCTGCTCGAGCTCCACGGGAGACAGGCGCTCAACTTCGAGGACGTGGAGATCCTGGTGCTCGACGAGGCCGATCGCATGGTCGAGATGGGCATGGCCGGCGAGCTGCGCCGCATCCTCAAGGCGCTCCCCGAGACCCGTCAGACCCTGCTCTTCTGCGCGACCATGCCGCCCGAGCTCAACCGCCTCGCGCAAGGAGGCGCTCGTCGAGCCGCTGCGGGTCGACCTCGCGCCGCCGAGCAAGCCCGCGGCGGGCATCACCCAGGCGATCTATCCAGTGCCCCGGCCGCTCAAGGCGGATCTCTTGCACGAGATCCTCACGCGCAACGAGATGCGCAGCGTGATCGCCTACGCCAACACCCGGCATGTTGCGGATCAGCTCGCCCGCCAGCTCCAGCGTCGCGGACACACCGTGGCCTCCCTCCACGACAGCGACAACCAGATGCAGCGCGAGCGCGCTGTGAACGACCTGAAGCGCGGCCGCATCCACATCCTGGTCACCACGGACGTCTCGTCGCGGGGGATCAGCATGGAGGCCATCGCGCACGTGGTGAACTTCGACGTGCCTCACCGGCCCGAGGACTACCTCCATCGGATCGGCCGTACCGCACAGGGCGGCGCGCCGAGCGACGCCTTCTCGCTCATGAGTCCCGAGGAACAGCCGGCGGTGACGCTGATCGAGCGCTTCCTCGGTCGTACCGTTCCGCGCGTGCTGCTGCCCGACTTCGACTACAAGATGCGTCCCACCGAGATCAAGCAAGCCGTGAGCTACCCGAGCCGCGACCGTCTTGCCACCACGGTGACCCCGGTCAAGGTGCCGATCAAGCCAGCGCCCGCGCCCAACTCGAAGGGCGCGGCTAAGCCCGGTCGCGCGTCCGGCGTCCGCACCGACCACGACGCGCTCGCACACCCGGACGAGCCAGCCGGCGGCGCGCTCGAACCGGACATCGCATCCGAGCCGGTCCAAGAAGCGCCCGGCGCGCGGCAAGCGCTAGAATCAGTCGCCGGCTTGGTGCCGGTCAGCTCCTCGAGCCGCGCCAGACTCCAGGTCCATGCCGTTCGCGCGGCATCCGCATCCGCCGCCGCGGCCTGCACGAGGTCGGGGCTTCCTCCGCCGCGGCCGCGCGAGCGCCTCGAGCAGCCCAGGAACGAGCGTCTTGAGATCGACTAGCGAGACTCTTGGCGCGTCCCACCACCACCACCGGCTCAGGTCCCGCGGCGCCGATCGACACCCACGGCGCCCCCACTTCGAGGCACTTGATCGCGAAGCGCCGCGTCTCCTCCCGGCTGCGGGCCGCGGCGAAGTCCGCTACCGGCTGCGGCGGATCGCCCGTGCGGCTCCGCGCATCGGCGAGCAGGAGCTCTCGCTCAGCCTCGTCGAGGCGGCGGCGCAGCTCGTCGCGCTCCGCCGCGGCGCGCTCGAGATGCGCGAGCAGCTCGCGGTCCTTGAGCGTGCGCCGGCGCGCGCCTCCACCAGAGAGCTCGGTGCGCCACGCGTGATCGTCGAGCGCGCGGGCGCCGCACACGACTCGAAGCTGCAGGTTGCCGCGCACCTTCTCCCAGCGCACCACCTTGATCGCACCGACCTCCCGGTGCGCCGCGTGTGCGTGCCACCGCACGCCGAGACGTCCCAGTCCGGGATCTCGACGATGCGGATGCGCCCTCCGCTGCCGGCGCGTTCCGCGGGCGGCGGTTTGCGCAGGGCGAAGCGCGGAAGGTCCTCCTCACCGATCCAATGGCGCTCGACCGTCCGGTCCTCCCAGACCACGCGGTTGGCGGCCACCTCGATGGCGCGCAGCCGCTCCCAGGTCGCGTCCGCGAGCGTCACCTCGATCGCGCTCCGCTCCTCGCCCAAGTGCGAGGACACGGTGGCCGCGCCGGCGACCCGCTCGAAGGCGGCCGAGAGGATGTGCTGGCCGGTGTGCTGCTGCATCGAGTCGAACCGCCGCGCCCAGTCCACCTCGGCGCTCAGCGCCTCGGGCGTCTCGGTGGCGGCCTCGAGCACGTGCCACACCGCACCGTCGTCGTCCGCGCCTGCACGTCGATCACCCGCGCGGATCCGAGCGTGCCGCGGTCCGCGAGCTGGCCGCGCTCTCCGGATAGAAGTAGGTGGCGTCGAGCTCGACCGCGTGCCGCCCGCGATGCTCGCTCGATCGCAACGCGTGCGCGGAGAATCGCGTGGTGTACGAGTCGTCGTAGTAGAGCCGCTGAGACGGCATTCTCGGCTCGATGGGTTGGTCTCGAACGGACGCCGGCGACAAGCGCTAGTTCGACACCCGCTTGAGGCCGTACTCGCGCAGCTTCCGCCACAGCGTGGTGCGCGAGATGCCGAGCTGCTTGGCGGCGCTGGTGGCATTGCCGCGATGGAGCGCGAGCACGCGCTGGATGTGCTCCTTCTCGACCTCGGCCAGCGACCACGAGTCGCGCGATTCGCGTCTCCGTCGGGCCGCGGCCGCGCTCGGCCGACCAATCGGCGCGAGGTGTCGACGATGCCGGGTGCAGCATGACGCGGCGCGCGCACGCGGTCGGCAGATCGATGGGACGGATGACGCTCTCCTCGGACAGAGCGACCGCGTGCTCGATCGCGTTCTCCAGCTCGCGAACGTTGCCCGGGTAGTCGTAGCGCTCGAGGATCTCGCATGGCCTGCGGGGAGAGAGGTGAGTCCGTGCCGGTCCAGCCGGTTGGCCACGCGCGAGAGAAAGTACGACGCGAGCAATCCGATGTCCTCGCGCCGATCGCGGAGCGGAGGCAGATCGATCTGCACCACGTTCAGCCGGTAGTACAGGTCCTCGCGGAACCCTCCCGCTCCACCAGGGCGTGGAGGTCGCGATTGGTCGCCGCGATCACGCGAACGTCCACCATGTGGGTGGCATTGTCGCCGAGCCGGCGAACTTCGTTGCTCTCGAGCGTTCGCAGCAGCTTCACCTGGGTGTGGAGGGCATCTCCCCGATCTCGTCCAGGAACAGCGTGCCGCCATCGGCTCCTCGACCAGTCCAGGGCGCCAGCCGGTGGCGCCGCTGAACGCCCGCGCGCGAACCCGAACAGCTCGCTCTCGATCAAGTCCTTCGGGGATCGCGCCGACGTTGACCGGCACGAACGGACCCTGCGCGCGCCGCGACTGGACATGGAGGGATCGCGCGACCAGCTCCTTTGCCCGTGCCGCTCTCCCCGATCAGCAGCACGGTGCTGTCGGTCGGCCGCGACTCGCGGAGACCAGACGCAGGATGCGCTGCATCTTGGGCCCGGCGCCCACGATGTCCCCGTAGGGGCTTCGGTGGGAGCCCGCCCTTGGCCGTTCGTGCGGACCTGGGTGCGCTGTGTGGAAATCGCCATCTGGGGGATCCGGGGGTGGCTCTACCGTGGGGGACGCTTTCAAGTGCCATGCTGGCGCGAGGAGGGTCAAGACGCGCCGTGCAAGGCACGGCCAGAGAGCTCGAATCAGGCCCCGCGCCCTGGTGTCCGTTTCCATGATCGGCGCGCGTCGCGAGGCCGCTCCATTTCCACCGGCGGGAGCGCCCCAGGCGTCGAGGGCTTCTCCTGGACGTGAGCATAGGTCGGGCCCACCTCGATGATCGGCTGCTCGGCCTCGACCAGCCGGAGATAGAAGAAGGTCCACGCGTACTGGATGATCGGCGTGGCCGCGATCACCAGCAGCCAGAACAGCGAGACCTGGCCGGTATCGGACAGCCCGGGCACCAGCATCGCCGACGACGCTGACGATCATCGCCAACGCGAGGATCAGCACGCCCGAGGCGACGACCAGCTCGAACCACCGTTCGAAACGCCCCTGCATCATCCCGAACGAGCGCTGGAAGGCCGATCCCAGGTCGCGATCGGTCAGCACCACCGCCTCGGTGGCGACGCCGAGACGGAAGCCGAGGAACAGGGTGGGCATCAGCAGCGTTACCGCCGCGGCGATCTGCAGGAAGTTGTGCGACAGGTCGCGGAAGAAGGTGGTGGCGCCCAGCCGCAGGTACGCGGTCGGCAGGAACGAGCAATAGGCCGCGATGCCGAGCATCGCGTTCCGCACCACTTCGGTCATCAGGAGCCACGGCGTGCGGCGCAGCCTGCGTGCATAGCGCTCGCCCACCGGCGCCGGCCGGATCGCACGCGGCGTGTTGAACACGCTCTGCGCTCGGATCCGGAGCATCGAGCTGATGAGCAGCCAGGTGATGAAATCCCTGAGCAGCGCCAGGCTGCCGAGGGCGAGCGTGGGTGATGGATCGTCGACGGTGTCGAGCGGCGGCAGAAGCGCCAGGGTCAGCGCCCAAGGCGCCCGGGCAGCATGGGAATCACCAGCGACTGCAACGGGTCGCGCCGCGCGGCGAGGTCGAAAGCGAGGGCCAAGGCGCGCCGAGGTCGAGACGGGAAGGCGATGAGATGGTTCGGTCATGGTCGGAGGGAATCGCGTTTGACACTAGGAATGCAGCCTCCTAGTGTCAAGCGTCTCATGCCGCGCAAGCTCTCGCATCTCGATCCGCGTGGACGCGTGGATGGTGGACGTCGGCCGCAAGCCGACGACCTCGCGCACCGCGACGGCGCGTGGCCGCCTCTTCCTCCAGCGCGCGACCCTGGCGCTGCTCGAATCCGGCGATCATCCCAGGGGGATGCCCTCGCCGCCGCGCACCTGGCCGGCGTGATGGCGGCCAAGCGCACCGCGAGATCTGATCCCCCTGGCGCATCCGCTCACCCTGGACGGCGTCGACATGGCCTTCGGGCTCGATCGCGAGGCCTCCGCCGTGGACATCGAGGCCACGGTGCGGAGCCGCGGTCGCACCGGGGTCGAGATGGAAGCGCTCACGGCCGTCGCGGCCGCGGCGCTCACGCTCTACGACATGCTCAAGTCGGCGGATCGATCCATGGTGATCGGCGACGTGGCGCTGTGGGAGAAGCGCGGGGGCCAGCGTGGCGTCTACCGTCGTCGCGCCTGAGGCGCTGAGCTACGCCGAGGCGCGCGCCCGGGTGCTGCGCGGCCGTGCGTCCCATGCCCGCGCACGAAGTACCGCTCGCCGAGTCCCGAGGGCGCGCGTTGCGGAGCGCGCTGGTCGCGCCGCACGACCTCCCGCCCTTCCGCAATTCCTCCATGGACGGGATCGGCGTGCGGAGCGCCGATCTCGCGGAAGCCTCGCTCACGGATCCCGTGACCCTGGCGGTCACCGACGAGATCCCGGCGGGACGCGCGCCTGGGCACCCGGTCGCGCGCGGCGAATGCCAGTGGGTGATGACCGGCGCCATGCTTCCCGAGGGCGCCGACGCGATCGTGCCGATCGAAGACCTCGAAGTGGTCGAGGGTGGCGCGCGTGCGGATCACGACGACGGTCGCGGCGGGCCAGAACGTGCGCGGGCCGGCGCCGATGTGCGCGCCGGCGATCTGGTGCTCGCGGCTGGCCGGGAGCTGTCGGCGCACGACGTGGCGCTGCTGGCGGCGCTCGGCATCGCGCGACCCGCGGTGGGACCGGCTCCGCGGGTGGTGGCGCTCTCGACCGGCGACGAGCTCCTCGACCCCGGCGCCGCGCTCAGGCCCGGAGCGATTCGGGACAGCAACCTGCCCATGCTGGTCGGCCTGCTCGAGGAGGCGGGAGCGCGCGCGGTGGCTGCGGAGCGACTCGGCGACGACCCGGCCGTGGTGGCGGCGCGGATCGAGCGCGCGCTCGCGCAGGCCGACGTGGTGATCACGCTCGGCGGCGTGTCCGCGGGGCGACACGACCCGGTGAAGCTGAGTGTGGGGCGGATCGGCGGCATCGCCCTGTGGCGCGTCGCGATGAAGCCTGGGAGGCCGCAGGCTCTTCAGGGCGCCTGCCGGGCGACTGTTCTTCGGGCTGCCGGGGAATCCTGCTTCGGTGGCGTGCGTCTTCGAGGCGCTGGTGCGACCGGCGCTGCGCAGGCTCCAGGGGTTCTCGGAGCTCGAGCGCCCGCGCCTCCGCGTGCGCGCTGCCGAGACCATCGAGTCGCGGCGCGGACGCACCGATTTCGTGCGGGTGACGCTCGCGGCGCGCGAGGGCGCGTGGTGGGCGACGGAAGCCGGAGCGCAGGTCTCGGGTCACGTCCGGCCGCAGTCGCGGGCCCACGCGCTGCTCGTGGTTCCCGAGAGCGCCGAGCGACTCGTCCGGGGCGAGGAAGCCGAAGCCTTGCTGCTGCGGTGGCCGCCGCCGGAATGAAGAAGCCTCGGCTTAGTCGAGCGGCAACCGAACGTGGAGACGAGCGTGGCCGTTTGGCGCCTGCTCGCGAAAGCTCCGCTCCCCTTCCGCCGACTCACCCCGCATGGCTTCTGGCAATACTCGGCGCGGTCGCCTCGATCCTCCTCTCGGTGACCTTCGTCCTCTACGAGGAGAGGACTTCTGGCAGCACCTCGCCGTCGGGCGCGCGATCCTGGAGCCTGCAGCGCGGTGCCGCACACGCAAATCTGGACGTGGCCGACGTACGGCGCGCCGGACATGACGCCGTCGTGGGGCTTTCGGATCCTGCTGTGGCCGATCTGGCAGGCCGCGGGGGTGTGGGGGATGTCTCGCGTGGCGCTGGGCCACGACGCTCGCGGTCCTCGGGCTCGCCTTCTGGACCTCCCGGCGCATGGGCGCGCGCGGCATGACGCCCTTGCTGGTGATCGCGATCGCGGCGCTCACCTACCGGCAGCGCTCGCAGGTGCGTCCGGAGACGCTGGCGTCCGTATGGCTCGCGGCCACCCTGGCGGTGCTCGAGTGGCGCCGCCAGCACCTGCAGGCGGCACGCGCGGGCCCGCGCCGCCCCGTGGCGGGACCCGGCGCTGGCCCTGGTCCCGATCGTATGGGCGTGGATCAATACGCACCTGTCCTATGCACTCGGGTTGGCCGTGCTCGGCGCGTATCTTCTCGACTCGCTCCTGGCACGGCGTCCGGGCCGCGCCGGCCTCGTCTTCGCCGGCGTCGCGTCCGTGGTGGTCGCGTTCCTCAATCCGTACGGATGGCACGCGGTGATCCAGCCGCTCGAGTTCTTCACCGGACAGCGCAACGAGCCGATCTTTCGCATCATTACCGAGCTCAAGCCGCTCGACCTCATGCTCAACCTCCGCAATCTCCTGCCGCTGGTCTGGTTCGGATGGCCGGCCCTGGCGCTGTGGCGGTCCTGGAAGCGCCGCGTGGATTGGGCGGAGCTCGTGTTGCTCCTCGGCTTCGTCGCGCTCTCCTTCTCGGCGCAGCGCTTCCTCGGCTTCACCATGGTGGTGGCCGCGCCGTTCCTGTCGCGGGACCTCGACGCGTGGGTGTCGAGCCGGGCTTGGCCGCGCTGGACCGGCCCGGCCTGGTCGCGCGCCGCAGCCTGCGCCGGCGCGTGCCTCCCTGGCCGGGGCCGCGGAATGGCCGCGCCCCGATCTGCCGCTCGGTGTGGGACTCAAGCCGAGGGAATATCCGGTGGTCGCCTGCGACTTCATGGCGCGCGAGAGGCGTCGCCGGCCGTGGATTCAACCAGTTCTTCCTGGGCGGCTACCTGCTCTACCGTTTCTGGCCCGATCGCTCCCGGCTGCCGTTCATGGACATCCACCAGACCGGCACGCGTGCGGACCGCGACCTGTACGCCTACGCGCTGGCCGATCCGGCGGCGTGGCGTGAGCTCGATCGCCGGCACCGCTTCGACTATGTGCTCCTGCGCCGCCTCGCCTATGCGGGCGACGACCTGGTCGAGCACCTCGACGGCGATTCCAGCTTCACGCTGGTCTTCATCGACGACGCCGCGGCGCTCTGGGTGCGCCGCGAAGGACCGCTCGCCACGCTGGCCCAGCGCTTCGGCTACCACGACTATCCGGCGGGTGTCTCGCAGCTCGGGCGCCTCGGCTATCTCGCCACGACCGACTCGGCCGCGCGAGTTGCCGTCACCGTGCAGCTCGAGCGCGAGGCGGCCTCCTCTCCATACCACTCGCTGGCGCTCGGGCGACTCGGCAGTCTCGAGCTCGCCATCGGCGAACTCTCCGAGCGCCGAGCGTCACTTGCGCGGCGCCCTGGCGGTCGATTCGAAGGCGCCGCGGGCGCACGAGCTGTCTGGGCTGGGTGGCGCTCGAGAGCGGCCGGCCGCGCGACGCGCTCGCCGAGTTCGCGGCCGAGCGCCGGGCGAACCCGCGCCTTCCCGCGCGAGGAGCTGGCCCTGGCTCGTGCGTGGCAGGCGCTCGGCGATCCGGAGCGGGCGCGCAGCCACTACCAGCGCGCGCTCGATCGCGACCCAGGCGACGCGGAAGCGCGCGATTCCTCGCCGCCCTGGGCGATCGCTTCGCGCGCGGACGCTGACGGCTGGCGCAACCTCTGCGGGGATCGTTACACTGCCCGACCGGTCCGGGGAGAACCTTCGATGCGCCGTTTCCACAACTGGGGTTGTGCTGCTCGCGCTCGTGTTCGCACCGGCAGGCGCGCACGCGGCGACGCCCCGCCCAGCCCGGCCGACCCACGTCGTCCTGATGATCGCCGACGGTTGCGGAACGGCGAGCGTCGACCTGGGCCGCATGGTGGGCGGCGCTCCGCTCGCACTCGACGAGATCCTGGTGGGCAGCGTGGCCACCGCCTCGACCAGCTCGCGCATCACGGATTCCGCCGCCGGCGCGACCGCGATGGCCTCGGGCGTCAAGACCGCCAACCGCATGGTCGGCGTGGACCCGAGCGGCCGCCGGCTTCCAACGGTGCTCGAGCGCGCCCGCGAGCGCGGCATGGCCACCGGGCTCGTGGTGAAGAGCACGATGACCGACGCCACACCCGCCTGCTTCGCCGCCCACGTGATGGGGCGCGGCGCGCAGGACACCATCGCCGTGCAGGAGATCGACGGCGGCGTCGACCTTCTGCTCGGCGGCGGCCGCGACTGGTTCCTGCCGCTCTCGCGCGCGGCGGCGTGCGCAAGGACAGCGTCGACGTGATCGCGCGGGCGCGCCGCCGGGGCTATGCGGTGGTGGGCAACCTGTGCCGAGCTCAATGCGGCGCGCGCCACTCCGCTGCTCGGGCTTTTCGCTCACGACGACATGAGCTATGCGCTGGATCGCGACATGCTCACCCAGCCGGGACTTCCCGAGATGACGAGGAAGGCGCTCGCGTTGCTCTCGCGCCGCCCGGCGGGGTTCTTCCTGATGGTCGAGGGCAGCCGCATCGACCACGCCGGGCACGCCAACGATCCGGCCTCCCACGCACGCGAGTTGCTCGAATACGACGCCGCACTGCGTGCCGTCCTGGATTTCGCGCGGCGCGACGGGCACACGCTGGTCGTGTCGCACCGCGGACCACAGACGGGCGGCCTGTCGCTCGGACGGCGGATCGGCGACCAGAGCCTCTACGAGCTCCACATCGAGACGCTACGGCCCGTCACCGCCTCGACCGAGCGCATGGCCGACTCGATCGCGGCCGGCGAGCACCCGCGGCCGTGCTCACTCGTTACCTCGGCTCGCCCCCACACCCCGGAGAGAAGGCGCTGGTGGACTCGGCGGTCGCCGCCAGAAAGGGGTCAGCGCGGCCATCGGCGAGATCGAGAGCCGCCGCGCGCTGGTCGGCTGGAGCTCCAACGCGCACACCGCGGTCGACGTCGGCCTCTACGCCACGGTCAGGCAGCGAGGGCTTCCGCGGACACCGCAGAACACCGACATCGCCCACTTGCTGGCCGAGGCGATGGGGCTCTCGCTGGCGCCGCGTCGGCCGGCGCGGACGCTCGCTAGTTCCGACGGCGACAGCGCGGTGATCGCTAAGCATCGCCCTGGACGCTGCGCTGCGCCTGCACCAGCAGCCGCCTGCGCCCTGGATCCCCCACCACAGTGTGAGCGCCAGCGCGATCTGCCGCGCCGAGCGCGAGCCGGCACCGTCCACGACGACCGGCACGGGCTCGCCCTGCGGGCTCCTGCATGTACATCGCGACCGTCACGCGCAGGTAGTAGAAGACCGACACCACGCTGTTCAGCACGCCGACCATCGACGAGCGGGATGAGGTTGGCCTTCACCGCGACGCTGAACACGTAGACCTTGCCCATGAAGCCCGCGGTCGGCGGAATGCCGCCGAGCGAGAGCATGAACACCGCCATCGCGAAGCCGAGCACCGGGTGGCGGAAGCCGAGCCCGCCAGGTCGGCGATCAGCACGCCGCTCGTCGGCGCCGCGGCCGAGCAGCGCCAGGATGCCGAACGCGCCCAGGTTCATGAGCGAGTAGACCGTCGAGGTAGAAGAGCGCGGCCGACTGCGCCGTCGGGCCCGCCCGCCACCAGCGCGACCAGCACGTAGCCGGCGTGCGCGATGCTCGAGTAGGCGAGCATGCGCTTGAGGTTGTTCTGGAGCAGCGCGGTGACGTTGCCCACGGTCATGGTGAGGATGGCGATCCAGGTGAGGATCGGCTTCCAGTCGGCCTGGAGATCGCGCGAGCGCCACGCAGCACCACCCGCAGCAGCGCGGCGAAGCCTGCGGCCTTGGCGCCCAGCCGACATGAAGCCGGTCACGGTGGTCGGGCGCGCCCTCGTAGGCGTCCGGGCGTCCACATGTGGAAGGGCACCGCCGCCACCTTGAAGCCGAAGCCGACCAGCAGCAGCAGGCCGCCGAGCGAGCGAGCAGCGGATTCGCCGAGCAGCGGCGAGCCGGCGAGGAACGCCGCCATCTTGCCGAGGTTGGTGGTGCCGGTCGCGCCGTAGAGCAGCGCGATGCCGTAGAGCAGGAACGCCGCTGGCGAACGCGCCGAGCAGGAAGTACTTGATGCGCCGCCTCGTTCGACTCGAGGCTGGTTGCGGCTGGAATCCCACCAGCACGTAGAGCGCGAGCGACATCGAGCTCGAGGCCGAGGAAGATGGTGATCAGGTCGTTCGAGGCGGCCATGACGATCATGCCGAGCGTGGCCGCAAGCAGCAGCGCGTAGTACTCCGTCGTGATTGATGCGGGTGCGCTTGACGTAGTCCCACGACAGCAGCACCGCCACGCGCCGCGATCGCGCAGAAGAGCAGCGTGAAGAACACGGTGAGCCGTCGTGCACGAACATGCCCTCGAACAGCGCGCGCTTCGCGTCCCACACGCCACACACTGTAGGCCGCGGCGGCCAGCAGCGTGAGCAGCGAGACGATCGCGCCGCGGCTCGAGCTCGGAACGGGCGGGCAGGAACTCCAGCATCATGAGGAGCAGAATGCCCGGCCGTGAGCGGCGATCATCGCGCCCATCGCCCACCAGTCCACCGGCAGGAGCACCGGGGTCGGGAGCGATCATGGTCCCTCCCGCCGCGGCGGCGCCGTGGTCTCGAGGCGCGGTCTCGGTCGCCTCCCGGACCCGAGGCCATGCGCTCGGACATCGCGCTGCCGGGCCTGGAAGCAGCACGAGCGTGCGCTGCCAGCGCCAGCTCGGCCGCGATCGATGAAGGCCTGCGGCGCGACGCCCATCCAGAAGATCAGGATCAGGAGCGGCGCGAACACCAGACGCTCGCGGCAGCGGCAGGTCGCGGAGCTGCTCGTTCTCGGCGTGGGTGACCGGACCGAACATCACGCGCTGGAACATCCACAGCATGTAGCACGGCGGACAGGATCACGCCGACCGCCGCGAGCGCGGCCCACCACGCGGTTGGCGCGGAAGGCGCCGAGCAGCACCAGGAACTCGCCGACGAATCCGTTGGTGCCGGGCAGGCCGATCGAGGACAGCATCACCACCAGGAAGATCGACGGCGAACACGGGCAGCGGCTTCCACAGCCCGCCGAAGTCGGCGATCAGGCGCGTGTGGCGGCGCTCGTAGACGACGCCCACCAGCAGGAACAGCGCGCCGGTCGAGACGCCGTGGTTCAGCATCTGCGAGCATCGCGCCGGCCATGCCCTGCGGGTTCAGCGCGAAGATGCCCGAGCATGCAGAAGCCCAGGTGGCTGACCGACGAGTAGGCGACCAGCTTCTTCAGGTCCGGCTGCACCATGCGCGACGCAGCGCGCCGTAGATGATGCCGATGATCGCCAGCGCCGACGATCCACGGCGTGAACTGCATCGCGGCCTGCGGGAAGAGCGGCATGCGCGAAGCGCACGAAGCCGTAGGTGCCCATCTTGAGCAGCACGCCGGCCAGGATCACCGAGCCGGCCGTCGGCGCCTCGACGTGCGCGTCGGGCAGCCAGGTGTGGAACGGGAACATCGGCACCTTGATCGCGAAGGCGAGCGCGAAGGCGAGGAACAGCCAGAGTCTGGGCCGGCGGAGCGATCGGCAGCCGGTAGAACAGCGTCGAGGTCGAAGCGTGGCGATGCCGGTGCTGCCGCGGTTGAGGAAGTAGAGCCGACAGGATCGCCGACCAGCATCAGCACGCTAGCCGACCATGGTGTAGAGGAAGAACTTGACCGCCGCGTAGATGCGCCGCGGTCCGCCCCAGATCGCCGATCAGCAGGTACATCGGGATCAGCATCGCCTCCCAGAACACGTAGAAGAGCAGCAGGTCGGTGGCGAGGAAGGTGCCGAGCATGCCGGTCTCGAGCGCCAGCAGGCAGGCGTAGAACTCGCGCGCGCCGCTTCTCGACCGCGGTATAGGCGCTCACCACCGAGATCGCGCGTGAGCACCACCGTGAGCAGCACGAGCAGCACCGAAACGCCGTCGACGCCCGAGCGCGTACGCAGGCCCCGAACGCGGGCAGCCAGGACGTGGACTTCGGCGAACTGCCAGCCGGGCGCGCCGGGCACGAGCCGCCACCAGAGCGGCAGCGCCACCGCCACCTCGACCAGCGAGGCCAGCGTGGCCCAGGTGCCGGATCAGGCGCGGCTGGCTCGGCGGCAGCAGCACGGTCACCACCGCCGCGGCGAGCGGGAGGAACACGATGGTCGAGAGCCAGGGGAACGCCATCGGTCAGCGCCTCAGGAAATGGAGGATCAGCGCCGCGGCGCCGACCGCGATGAACAGCGCGTAGGTGCCCGACGAAGCCGGTCTGGAGCAGCCTCAGCACGGCCGAGACACCCTCGAGCAGGTAAGCCACGCCGTTGACCGCGCCGTCCACGATCTTCTCGTCCCAGAAGCGTCCAGAGCCGCTGACTGCCGCGATAGATCGGCGCCACCACCGTCGGTCGTAGAGCTCGTCGACCCAGTACTTGTTGAGCAGCGTGCGGTGGACGACCGCCCAGCGCTCGCGCAGCCGCGTGGCCAGCGTCGGATCGGCGACGTACGCGCGATACGCCAGGAAGATGCCCAGCACCGACGCGCCCGCTCGGACACCGCGACCAGCACCCATTCCGCCAGCGGGCTGGGCTCCGCGCCATCCGATGAGCCGCGCCGTGCGCCGCGGGCCCGCCGAGCAGAGCGCCGATCGGCTCGGCCTCGAACACGGGTGCGAGCCAGCGCTCGAACGGATGTCCGCCGCTCTGGAGCGGCAGGCCGACCCAGCCGCCCACCACCGAGAGCACCGCGAGCATCACGAGCGGCACGATCATGCTCGGGCGGCGATTCGTGCAGATGGTGCTCGGCCTCGTGGGTGAGTCGCGAGGTCGCCACGGAACGCCAGGAAGTAGAGCCGGAACATGTAGAAGGCGGTCAGCACCGGCGCCCACCAGTCCCGCAACCCACACGCCGTAGTGGCCGGAGGCGAACGCGCCGCCAGGATCTCGTCCTTGCTGAAGAATCCGGCGAACGGCGGGATCCGGCGATCGCGAGCGTGGCCATCAGCATGGTGAAGTGCGTCCACGGCAGGCGCGGACGCGAGGCCACCCATGCGCGCGCAGGTCCTGCTCGTCCGAGAGCGCGTGGATCACCGAGCCCGCGCCGAGGAACAGCAGCGCCTTGAAGAACGCGTGGGTCATGAGGTGGAAGATGCCGGCCGTGAACGCGCCGACGCCGCAGCGCGAAGAACATGTAGCCGAGCTGGCTCACGGTCGAGTAGGCGAGCACGCGCTTGATGTCGTTCTGCGCGAGCCCGATCGTCGCGGCGAACAGGGCGGTGGCGGCGCCGATCACCGCCACCACCTCGAGCGACACCGGCGCGAGCTGATACAGCACGTGGCAGCGCGCCACCATGTAGACGCCCGCGGTCACCATGGTGGCGGCGTGGATCAGGCGCGGAGACCGGGGTCGGGCCTTCCATGGCGTCGGGGAGCCAGGTGTAGAGCGGCAGCTGGGCGCTCTTGCCGGTGGCGCCGAGGAACAGCAGCAGCGTGGCCGCGGTGAGGACCGTGGATCCGACCGGGAACAGGTCCGGCGCGGTCGCGAACAAGCGTGTCGAACCGCAGGCTGCCGCCGAAGGCGAACAGGATCAGAACATGCCGAGCAGGAAGCCGTAATCGCCGATGCGGTTCACGATGAAGGCCTTCTTGCCCGCCTCGGTCGCCGAGGGTCGCGTCGTACCAGAAACCGATCAGCAGGTAAGAGCAGAGGCCGACGCCCTCCCACCCGACGAACATCAGCAGGAAGTTGTCCGCGAGCACCAGCGTGAGCATCGCGAACATGAAGAGGTTGAGATAGAGGAAGAAGCGCCGGAACGACGGGATCGTGGGCCATGTAGCCCACCGAGTAGACGTGGATGAGGAAGCCGACCCCGGTGACCACCAGCGCCATCACCGCCGAGAGCGGATCCAGCGAGGAACGACGTCGGCCGAGAAGTCGCCGAGCGAACCCAGGTGGTAGGCCGAACTCGGTGAGGACCCGGGCTTGCTCGGGATGGCCGGCCAGCGTCACCACGGCGCGCACCGTCGCGAGGAATGCGAGGAACACGCGAGCCGCACGCCAGCCAGGTCGTGCCGCGCCGGCCGAGCCGATCGCCGATGAGCAGATTGAGCGCCACTGCCGCGAGCGGCAGCGCGGGAATGATCCAGAGCAGCGGCAGGTCCGGTCATCAGCCTTTCAGGAGGTTGACCTCGTCCACGTACACCGTCTCCTTGAGACGGAACACGTTGACGATGATGGCGAGTCCGACCGCGACCTCGGCGGCGGCGACGCGTCATGACGAAGAACACGAAGATCTGTCCGTCGAGCGAGTCGCAGCTCGCGCGCGAAGGCGACGAAGGCGAGGTTGGCGGCGTTCAGCATCAGCTCGATCGACATGAAGATGACCAGCGCGTTGCGCCGCACCAGCACGCCGACCACGCCGATCAGGAACAGCAATGGCGCTGAGCGCCAGCGTACCAGGAGAGCGGGATCAGTCGAGCCGGCAGCCTCATCGGGCGGAGGCTCCGGAGCGCACGCGGCTGCCGTGCGACGCCTCTGCCGATCAGCACCGCGCCGACCATCGCCACCAGCAGCAGCACCGAGGTGATCTCGAACGGAAACAGGTAGCGCGAGTACAGCAGCTGCCCGATCGCCGCGGTGTTGCCCACCGCGGCGGCCGCCACCTCGGTCTCGACAGCGGCCCCAGCGCCCCATGCGGCGGGTGACCAGCAGCGCGCCTCGACCGAGCAGCACGAGCCCGAGCGGTCCAGCCCAGCGCCGCGCCGCAGCGCGATGGGCACGCCGTCCTCGACGTCGCGCTTGAGGTTGAGGTACATGATCACGAACAGGAACAGCACCATGATGGCGCCGGCGTAGACGATCACCTGCACCATGGCCACGAACTCGGCCTGGAGCAGCAGGTAGAGTGCCGGCGAGCGAGCAGAACGCCAGCACCAGGAACATCGCGCTCGATGACCGGGTTCTTGTGCAGGATCACCATCAGGCTCGAGCCGACGCAGCAGCGCCGGCGAAGTCAGGAAGAAGATCGGCGTCATCCCTGTGGCCTTCCAGTAGAGCACGATCGCGGTGATCAGCACGTTGAGCGATGCTCACCGGCAGCAGCACCTTCCAGCCGAGCGTCCATGAGCTGGTCGTAGCGCAGGCGCGGGAACGTCCACCGCACCCAGATGAAGAAGAACAGCAGGGCGCCGAGCTTGAGCGAAGAACCACACGAACTTGAGCGGGTCCGGCAGCCACGGCCCGTTCCAGCCGCCCAGGAACAGCGTGACCGCGATGGAGCGAGATCGACGATCATGTTGGCGTACTCGCCCAGGAAGAACAGCCCGCACTTCATGCTCGAGTACTCGGTGTGGAAGCCGGCCACCAGCTCCGCCTCGGCCTCGGGCAGGTCGAAGGGCGCGCGGTTGGTCTCGGCCAGCGCCGTGATCATGAAGATCACGAACGCCACCGGCTGGAACACCACGAACCAGATCCGCGCTCCTGCGCATCGCACGATGTCGACCAGCGACAGCGATCCGGCCAGCAGCAGCACGCCGATGGTGGAGAGTCCCATCGCCAGCTCGTACGAGATCATCTGCGCCGAGGAGCGCAGCCCGCCGAGCAGCGCGTACTTGTTGTTCGAGGACCAGCCGCCGAGCGTCATCGGCGTAGACGCCGACGCTCGACATCGCCAGGAACAGCAGCAGGCCGACGTTGATGTCGGTGACGCGCGCCGCCGGGCTGGCGCTGTAGGGGATCACCGAGAACACCACCAGCGCCGGAATCACCGCCAGCATCGGCGCGATGTGGAAGATGACCTTGTTGGCGCCGTCGGGGATGAACTCTTCCTTGAAGAAGAGCTTGAGGCACGTCGGCGATCGGCTGCATGAGGCCGAGCGGGCCGACGCGATTGGGTCCGGTGCGCGCCTGCATGTGCCCGGCCACCTTGCGCTCGGCGTAGATCATGTAGCTGACCACGCCCAGCATCACGTTGCAGGATGATCAGTCCTTTGACGAGCGCCCAGAACACCGCCTGCACGTCCGGGTTCGCCCAGAGCGCCGCCATCCACGCCGCCGCCATCGTGGCGACCTTGCGGACCTGGAGCCGGTCCGCGTGCCGCCGGGGATCACGCCAAGCCGGTTGAGCTCGACGTCGGAGTAGGCGTACGGAACGAACACGCTGCCGGCCGGCACCGTGTCGTCGAGCGCCGCCAGAAGCTCGATCCGCCCTGCCGGCCCCACGAGCTCGATGAGGTCCTCATCCAGCGATGCCGAGGCGCGCGCCATCGTCCGGATGGAGCAGCGCGCGCGCCTGTTTGGCGAGCTGCGGGAGCAGCGTGCCGTGGCTCGAGAGGCTTCCCTGGAGGAACAAGACGCCGCCCGAGAGGAGCGACAGGCCATCACGCGCGGCCGCGCCTTCCGCCGGCGGCTCGGCCGGCGTGAGCGTGGCGCTCCGCAGCGGACGCTCGGCCGACCAGGCCTGTCCGCCCCAGCCAGCAAGGCGCCCCAGCTCGAGTCGCGATAGGCGTCACCAGCGCGCGATCTCGCGGAACACGTCTTCCGCGGTGCGGTACGACCAGCGCGCTCCCATGCGCCTGCGCCACCGCCTGGAAGATCTGCCAGTCGGCGTGCGTGCCGCGCCGCGGGCTGAGCGCTCGCACGGCGCGCTGCAACCGGCGCTCGCAGTTGACCGCGACGCCTTCCTTCTCCGCGAACGACGCGGCCGGGAACACCACGTGGGCACGCCCGGCGGTGGCGGTGAGGAACAGGTCGCTCACGATCACGAGCTCGGCGCGCGACAGCGCCGGCCTCGGCCAGCTTGCGATCCGGCGCGCTTCGCAGCCAGTGATCGCCCGACGATCCACAGCGCCCTGATCCGTCCGTCCGCGGCGGCCGCGAGGATCTCGGGCGCGAGAGCCCGGGGCCCATGCGGAAGCGACGCGCCCCACGAGGACTCGTAAGGGCCGGCGCGCCTCCGGCATCCGACGCCGCGCACATAGCCCGGCAGCAGGTCGGGCGCGAGCCCCATGTCGAGCGCGCCCTGGCTGTCGTTCTGCGGTCCGGCGTACAGGACCGCCGCGCGCTCGCCGGTGAGCGCGCCGCTCGCCCATGCGAGGTTCTCGAGCGCCTCGAGCAGGCGTGGGCGTCCGGATGCTCGACCAGCCCGCGACCGAACACCACCGCCTTGCGCGCGGCGGCGCGCAACCGCTCCGCCGCAGCCTTCACGTGGGCCCACGGGCAGGCCGGTCAGGCGCTCGACCTGCTCCGGCGTCCACGCGCCCATCGACGCCTCGAGCCCCACGAGTCCGTCGCGCGCTTCCTCGGGAAGTCCTTCGGGCCCGCCCGCCTCGAGCGCCGCGCGGGTCAGGCCGTCGCAGGAGCGCCAGCTCGCTGCCCGGCTGGTCGGCGAGCCACTCGCCGCCGAACTTGGCGCCTGCCAGCTTGACGCGTCGCGGATGAGCCACGGTGAGATGGAGCTTGCGCTGGTGCTGGCCGCGGATCAACTGGGCCTGAATGAACGGAGATTCACCCTGCAGATCCTCGCCCAGCACCAGCACCTCCTGCGCCTCCACCAGATCCGCGAGCGTCACCAGCGGCCGGCCGCCTCCGGTCGCGCGCAGGATCGCGTCGCCCGCGACCCGCGTGGCGAGCCGCGTGCGTGCGTCCACGTGCGGTGTGCCGATGACGGCGCGCGCGAGCTTCTGGAACAGGTACTGCTCCTCGACCAGGAGCTTCTCGCCGCCCAGGAACGCGACCGACTCCGGGCCGTGCGTGGCGGCGATGTCGCGCAGCCGGGTGGCGGCCAGCGCCACCGCTTCGTCGAAGCTCGCCGGCGCGAGCGATCCGTCCACGCGGATGAGCGGCGCGCTCAGCCGCTCGGGATGGTTCACGAACTCGTAGCCGAAGCGCCCGCGCACGCACAGGTACTCTCGGTTCACGCCGCGGAACTCGGTCCCGCGGGCACGCAGCACCTGGTCGCCCGCGCACGCCGAGACGCACCGAGCAGCCGTTGCTGCACCACGGGCAGATCGTCACGTGCTGGCGCAGGTCCCAGGGCCGCGCCTTGAAACGGTAGGGCAGCGCGGTGAGCGCGCCGACCGGACAGCACCTCGACGCAGTTGCCGCACTGCTCGCACTCCAGCGGCTGGCGGTTGAACGAGGAGATCTCGGTCCACACGCCGCGCTGGTGGGCGGTGAGCGCGTCGTCGCCTATGACCTCGTCGCAGTAGCGCACGCAACGCATGCAGACGATGCAGCGGTTGGCCTCTTTCTTGACGACCGGGCCGAGGTCCTCGGATTCGAAGGTGCGCTTGGCCTCGTCCATCCGCGAGAAGTCCTGGCCGAAGGCGAACGCGAGATCCTGAGCTGGCACTCGCCGCCCTCGTCGCATACCGGGCAGTCGAGCGGATGGTTGACGAGCAGGAACTCCATGACGCCATGCCGTGCCTTGACCGCCACCGGTGATTCGGTGCGCACGTGCATGCCGTCGCTCACGGTGGTGGTGCACCCGGTCTGGACCTTGGGCATCCACGCGATCTCGGGCTGGCCGTCCGGCCCGACCACCGGCTGGCGGTCCGGCCCGAGCCGCGGCGTGCCGATCTCGACCACGCAGATGCGGCAGGCTCCGAGCGGCGGGAGCTTCTGGTGCGAGCAGAAGATCGGGACGTCGACCTCGGCGGCGCGCGCCGCGTCGGTCACGAGTGTCCCGGCCGGCACCTCGACGGTGCGCCCGTTGATGGTGACCGCGCAGAGCTTGCTCATGCCGTCACCGCCTGCGCCGCGTCGACCTCGGCGCGGCGCCGGTTCGCCCGGCAGCGCCGGTGCGTGATGTGGTACTCGAACTCGTCGCGGAAGCTGCTTGATGGCGCCCATCACCGGCATGGCCGCCGCGTCGCCCAACGCGCAGAAGCTCTTGCCCATGATGTTGTCCGCCACGTCCCACAGGAGGTCGATGTCGCGCTCGCGCCCGTGACCGCCTCGAGCCGCTCGAACACCTCGCTCATCCAGTAGGTGCCCTCGCGGCACGGCGTGCACTTGCCGCACGATTCATGCTCGTAGAAGCGCGTGATGTTGTAGAGCGCGTCGACGATGCAGGTCTCTTCGTCGATCACGATCACGCCGCCCGAGCCGAGCAGCGTGCCGGCCGCGGCCATGGATTCGAAATCGAGCCCGGTGCCGAGCATCGACGCGGGCAGGAGCGGCACCGAGGAGCCCCCGGGATCACCGCCTTGACCTTCATCCTCCCGCATCCCGCCGCAGTGCTCCTCGAGCAGCGTGGAGAGCGGCAGTCCGAGCGGCACCTCGTAATTGCCCGGCCGCTTCACCGGACCAGAGACCGAGAAGATCTTCGTGCCGGGACTCTTCTCGGTGCCCCACTGCCGGAACCACGCGGCGCCGTGCCGGACGATGGGTGGGACGTTCATGAGGGTCTCGACGTTGTTGACCACCGTGGGGCAGGCGTAGAGCCCTCCACCGCGGGGAACGGCGGCTTGAGGCGCGGCTGTCCGCGGTAGCCCTCGAGCGAGCTCAGGAGGGCGGTCTCTTCCCCGCAGATGTAGGCCCCGGCGCCCAGATGGGTGTGGATCTCGAGCCGGAAGCCGCTGCCGGCGACGCTCGTCCCGAGCAGACCGGCGCCGCGCGCCTCGCCGATCGCCTTGTCGACGACGCGCTGCAACGTCTCGAACTCGCCGCGGAGATAGATGTAGGCGGTGTTCGCCTTGATCGCGTAGGCCGCGAGCATGATGCCTTCGAGCAGCAGATGGGGATTCTTCTCCATCAGCTCGCGGTCCTTGCAGGTGCCGGGCTCGCTCTCGTCGGCGTTGCACACCACGTAGCGCGGCTTGGGGCTGTCCTTGGGCACGAAGCTCCACTTCTGAGCCCCGCCGGGAATCCGGCGCCGCCTCGCCCGCGAAGGCCGGAGGCCTTCACCACCTCGATCAGCTCTTCGGGAGCGCGTTGCCCGCCGATCCAGGCGGTCGCGCCTCGTAGCCGCCGAGCGTGCGATAGGTGTCGATCGCGCGCAGGCCGGGCGTGTCGATGTCCTTGAAGAGCAGCGGCCCGCGCGGCGCGCTCACTTGAGTTTCTCCAACAAGACGTCGAGCTTCGCCTCGTCGAGGTGCTCGTGGTAATCGAAGTTCACCTGCATGCAGGGCGCGGCGCCGCATCCCGCCAGGCATCTCGACTCGGCGCAGCGTGAAGCGGCCGTCCGCGGTGGTCTCGCCGTGGCCGATCCCGAGCTTGCGCTCGAGATGGCGGAACAGCCGGTCCGCGCCCATCAGCGAGCACGAGAGCGTCATGCACAGCTGGAGGTGGTGCCGTCCGACCGGCTTCAGGTTGAACATCGTGTAGAAGGTCGCGATGCCGAACACCTCGGGCTGCGGAAGTCCCACGGTCTCGGCGACCAGCCGCAGCGCCGCGGGCGAGATCCATCCCCAGTGGCGTTGCGCCACCCACAGCACCGGCAGCACCGCCGAGCGGCGATTCGGATAGCGCGCCAGGGCCCGCGTGATCTCGGCCTCGAGCTCCGGCCGGCCACGCGAGGCGCTCGCCGGTCTCCACCGCCAGGACGGGAGCCTGGCTCATCGATCGATCTCTCCGAGCACGATGTCGAGGCTGCCGATCGCGGTGATCACATCGGCGACGAGCCGGCCTTCCACCATGGTCGGGCAGGGTCTGGAGGTTGACGAAGCGAAGGCGAGCGCACCTTCATGCGCCATGGCCGCGGCGTGCCGTCCGAGACGAAGTAGAAGCCGAGCTCGCCCTTGGGCGCCTCGATCGCCGCGTAGGCCTCGCCCACCGGCGGAAAGAACCCGTGCGCGACGATCTTGAAGTGATGGATCAGCGCCTCCATGGAGGTCTTCACCTCTTCCTTGGGCGGGAGCACGTACTTGTAGTTCCGCAACCGGTAGTCGCCGCGCTCACCCATGGCGCGGATCTTCTGGATCGCCTGCTTGGCGATCCGCGTGGCCTGGCGAATCTCGCTCACCCGACCCTGTAGCGATCGTACGCGTCGCCGTTCTTTCCGGTCGGCACCTCGAAGTCGTACTGGTCGTAGTCGCAGTACGGCTCGTCCTTCCTCAGGTCCCAGGCGACGCCGGAGCCGCGCAGCGTGGGTCCCGTGGCGCCGAGCGCCACCGCCTGCTCGGCGCTGAGCGGCGCCACGCCCACCGTGCGCGCCAGCCAGATCGGGTTCCGGGACAGCAGCGTCTCGTACTCGTCCGCGTGCGCGGGCATCTCGTCCACGAACTTCTCGCACTTGTCGAGGAAGCCGGCGGGGATGTCCATGGCCAGGCCGCCGACGCGAAAGTACGACGCGGTCATGCGCGCCCCGCACACCATGTCGTAGATCGAGAGCACCTTCTCCCGCTCGCGGAAGCAATAGAAGAAGACCGTCATCGCCCCGATGTCGAGCGCGTGCGTGCCGAGCCACACGCAATGAGCGCTGATGCGCGTCAGCTCGCACAGCAGCACCCGGATGGCCTGACGCGCTCCGGCGCCTCGATCGCGAGCAGTTTCTCCGCGGCCAGGCACAGGCCGAGGTTGTTGGACATCGGCGCCAGGTAGTCCATGCGGTCGGTCTGCGGGATCGACTGCGTGTAGGTCTTGTACTCGGCCTGCTTCTCCATGCCGGTATGCAGGTAGCCGATGATCGGCTTGGCCCGATCACGGTCTCGCCGTCGAGCTCGAGCACCACGCGCAGCACGCCGTGCGTGGCGGGATGTTGCGGCCCCATGTTGAGCGTCATGGTCTCAGTGCGCACGGTAGGTCACCTTCTTCGGCGCGAGCTTCTTGAGATCCGGATCGGGCACGGTGCGCTGCGGCGTGTTGTGCGTGAACGCCACCTCCTGGTAGCCGAGCGGCGAGTCCTTGCGCAGCGGCCAGCCCACCCACTCCTCGGGAGCAGGATGCGCGTGAGATCGGGGTGGCCGGTGAAGACGATCCCGTAGAAGTCGTACGCCTCGCGCTCGTGCCAGTTGGCGGTGGGCCACACCTCGGTCACCGTGGGACACGCGCGGGATTCTCGTCCCCCACCTGGACCTTGAGCACGAAACGGCCGTGATGGGCGATCGAGAGCAGGTGGTACACGAGCTCGAAGCGCGGCTCGCGCGGCAGATAATCCACACCGCCGACCCACGAGAGCATCGCGAACCGGAGCTCCGGGTCGTCGCGCAGGAACGTGCACACCTCGACCAGCGGCTCCGCAGGCAGGTAGAGGGAATGATCGCGCACCGCCTCGCCTTCCTGCCGGCGGAAGGAGACCTGGGGAAACGCTCGCGCAAACGCTCTTCGACGCGCTCTGGGACGGAGACCCGCCGGGCGCGGCTCGGGCATCAGGCGACTCCCTTCTTCTTCTTGGGCACGAAGGGACCGATCTCCACACGCGAGGCCATGATCTTCTCCTGGAGCTTCATGATCCCGTGGATCAGCGCCTCGGGCGCGGCGGGCAGCCGGGCACGTAGACGTCGACCGGGACGATCTGGTCCACGCCCTGCACGATCGCGTAGTTGTTGAACACACCGCCGCACGAGGCGCACGCGCCCATCGAGATCACCCATTTGGGATCGGGCATCTGGTCGTAGAGCTGGCGCACCACCGGCGCCATCTTCACGCTCACGCGACCGGCCACGATCATGAGGTCCGCCTGGCGCGGCGAGGAGCGGAACACCTCGGCGCCGAAGCGCGAGATGTCGAAGCGCGGTCCGACGATCGCCATCATCTCGATCGCGCAGCACGCGAGGCCGAACCCGAGCGGCCAGATGGCGTTGGCGCGCGCCCAGTTCACCATCTTCTCCACGCTCGTGAACAGCACGCCGCGCTCGACTTCCTCACGCACCGATTGCTGGAGATCCGCGGACGCCCCGCTCGGCGCCCCGGGAGGGTCGGCCGCCGGACGTGGCGTCAGCACGCGGAAGGGATTTTCGCTCTTCGATTCCGGGGATTCCGGGGAATCCGCCATGGTCACTCTCCCGCTGGCCCCGGGCACGCGCCCGGACAGCCGCTCAGTTCCATTCCAGCGCCCGCTTCTTGAGCACGTACAGATATCCGACCAGCAGCACGACGATGAACAGCCCCATCTCTGATCAGGCCGTAGAGTCCGAGCTGACGGAACGCCACCGCCCACGGATAGAGAAACACCGCCTCGATGTCGAACAGGATGAACAGCACCGCGACCAGATAGAACTTCACCGAGAAGCGCTCGCGCGCGGACCCGACCGGATCGACGCCGCACTCGTAAGCCGACATCTTCACGCGATTTCGAGCGGCGCGGCACGATCAGGCTCGATGCCGCGATGGTGCCGACCGCGAAGCCGATCGCGAGCACCAGGAACAGCAGGACCGGAACGTATTCCTTCATGGCCTCACCCCTGCGCGTTGAGACGCTTGATCGCCTCGGTGAGCGCCGGCACCACCTCGAAGGCGTCGCCGACGATGCCGTAGTCGGCCACCTTGAAGATGGGCGCCTCGGAGTCCTTGTTGATGGCGACGATGCAGCGCGACGAGGACATGCCCGCCAGGTGCTGGATCGCCCCCGAGATGCCGACCGCTACGTAGAGCTTGGGCGACACCGTCTTGCCCGTCTGACCGACTTGATCGGAATGGGGACGCCATCCGGCGTCGACCACCGCGCGTGACGCACCCACTGTGCCGCCCAGGGCGGTGGCCAGCTCCTCGATCAGATGGAAATGCTCGGGGCCCTTGAGTCCCCGTCCCCCGACACGATGATCTCGGCCTCCGTCAGATCGGCGCGGCCCGCGGCGGTCGCCTTGATCTCCACCACGCGCAACTGGGACGCACCGGGATCGTAGTCGAGTGGCAGCGGCTTCACCGTCGCCGGTCCGCCGTTGGGGCCCGCGAGCGGCGCGAACAGCTTGGGACGCAGCGTCACCAGGGCGGGCGCACGCGTAAAGCCGACCTTCTGCGCGGCCTTGCCGGCGTAGACCGGACGTGTCGCGACCAGCTTGCCGCCTTCGACCGCGAGCGCGCTGCAATCCGAGGCGAGGCCCACCTCGAGCCGCGCGGCCACGCGCGGGGCCAGGTCGCGTCCCATCGAGGACGCCGGGAACAGCACGACCGCCGGCTTGGTCTGTTGGGCCGCGGCCACGACCGCCGCCGTGTATCCACCGGATTCGTAGCGCTCGAACGCCGCATGGGTGGCGAGGAGGATCTCGGCCGCGCCGGCTTCACCGAGCGCCGCGAGTCCCGGATCGGACGCCGCCGCGCATACGCCGATGACCGGACCTGGTAGACCGGCCGTCACGAGGCGGGCTGCCTCGCCGAGCGCCTCGCGCGCGATCGAGCGGATGTGACCGTCGCGCTGCTCGATGAACACCAAAATCGCCATCAGATTACCTTCGCTTCTTCACGCAGCAGGCGCACCAGCTCCTGCACGGCGGCGGTGCCCTGCCCCACCACGCGCGCCCGCGGCGCGCGCGGCCGGCAGCGACATGGCGAGGATCTCGAGCCCCGGCGCTTCCAGCGTCGCCGGCTTCTCGTCGATCGGCTTCTTCTTGGCGGCCATGATGCCCTTGAGTGAGGCGTAGCGAGGCTCGTTCAGTCCCTTGTCGGCGGTGAGCACGGCGGGAAGGGCGGCCTTCACCACCTGCGCCCGCCTCTCGATCTCGCGCTCGACCGTGACCTCCTCGCCCGCGAGCTCCATGTGCGCGATCACCGTAACGCACGGAAATCCAAGCAGCTCCGCCACCATGGGTCCGACCTGGGCCTGATCGTCGTCGACCGCCTGCTTGCCGAACCACACGATCCGGGGCCGAGCGTCTGGAGCTCCGCGGCGAGCGCCTTCGCCACCACCAGCGGATCGGGCTGCGTCGCGTCGACCTTGAGGTGGACGGCGCGATCGGCGCCCATCGCCAACGCGTTGCGCAGCGTGGTCTGCACGGAAGCGCCGCCGAGGGAAACCACCACCACCTCACCCGCGCCGAGCTTCTCCTTGATGCGGAGCGCCTGCTCGAGGGCGAACTCGTCGTAAGGGTTGAGGATCCACGTGACGCCCGCGGGATCGAGCGTCTTGCCATCGGGACCCACCTTGACGCGCGTCTCGGTATCCGCAACCTGCTTGATGCATACGGCTTGAAGCATGCGAAGCCTCGCGGGGACCGGAGCGAGCGGCGATCCTTCGGATGCTAGTTTGCGCTAACTTTCACAATGTGGCGCCCACTCCTCGCTTCGGTGACCGCGAACTGCATGAGGGGTGCCCAACAAGCGTCGCAGTCTCGCCAGAAGTGCTGAGGCTGTCAAGCCCACCTGTCGGATCCTGTGCGCGCATCCGCGGTCCCGCGGAGAATCGAGAACCGGCGCCCGGAGGAATGCTCCGAGCGCCGGAAGCGATCAGGCCTGTGGTCGGATGTTCTGGTTCATCCGGAACAGGTTGTTCGGATCGTACTTGGCCTTGATCTTCGCGAGCCGTTCGTAGTTGGGCCCATAGGCGCCGGTGCGCACGCGATCGGCTTCGTCCTGCGGCATGAAGTTCACGTACACGCCGCCGGTGCCGTAGCGCGCGGTGTCGTTGAACAGCCCTCGTGCCCAGGCGATGCAGCCCTCGTCCTGGGCCGGATCTCTCCAGCGCGTGTGCACGTTCAGGGCCCAGTTGACGTCACGGTGCGGGTACGCCGTGGCATCGACCGGCTGGCGGTTGATCGCGCCTCCCAGCTGGGCGAAGGCGACCTCGCATTCGTCGCCGGGGAGCCGCGAAGCGGCGTCGACGAGGACATCGATCAGACCGTCGTCGATGCGGGTGAAGCTGTGCGACTTCCAGTATTCCTCGCGCCCGGGGTGAGGAGCGGATCGAGAGCGGTCTGCCAGCCCGCGAAGGGCACCGGGCCGATCACGTCGGCGATCGGCGTGCCGAGCGCCTGCACCGGCGCGATGGCCTTGCGGCCCTCTTCGATGCTCCCCACGTAGCACACCGCGATGACGAAGATCTCCTTGCCGTGCACGTCGGCGGGAAGGAACGGAAGCGGCGGAGCCTTGCGCAGCACGACCCAGATCGCCAGCTCGTCGGGAGCCGCGGCGCTCACGCGCCGATAGCCTTCGAACAGCTCCTTCGCGTTGGAGAAGGGATGAACGATCAATCCGGCGAGCACCTCGGGTCCGACCGGATGCAGGCGGTACTCGAACGAAGTGACCACGCCGAAGTTGCCACCGCCACCGCGCAGTGCCCAGAACAGATCGGGGTTCTCGCGATCACTCGCGCGCAAAACGCGTCCTTCCGCCGTGACCACGTCGGCCGCGACCAGGTTGTCGGCGGTCAGCCCGTGCTTGCGACTGATCCAGCCGAAGCCGCCGCCGAGCGTGAGTCCCGCGACGCCGGTGGTGGAGTTGATCCCCAGCGGGGTGGCGAGACCATGCGCCTGGGTCGCGGCGTCGAGCTTCGCCGAGTGTGACGCCCGGACCGACCTTCACCGTGCGATTGGCCGTGTCCACCAGGATGCTCTTCATCGACGTGAGGTCGATCATCACTCCACCGTCGCTCACGGCGTTGCCCGCGATGTTGTGACCCCCGCCGCGCACGGCCAGCACCACGTCTTGCTCGCGCGCGAAATCCACCGCCTGCGCTACATCGGAGGCATCGGATGGGCGGACGACGACCGCCGGCCGCCGATCGATCATGGCGTTCCAGATCGTGCGGGCCGTCTCGTACTCCGGCTGTCCTGCGATGTAGCAGCCGCTTTCAGCCGCCCTCTGAGCCGCTCGATGGCCTCAGAGGGAATCCGTTTCGACTCGTCCCGCAGACTCTCGCTGATCGACATGCCCTACCTCCCACCAGGAACCTTGGACGATGCATCACGCTGAGCATTCGAACCCCGCAACCGGGAGAACCGTTGGGATGCGAGGGCCGCCGACCGAGGAGCAGTGAATCTGAGCCTACGCGGGGTGGCCTCACGGCAGCGGGGTAGGGTCCGGCAGGCGTGCCGGGAACGCTTCCAGGGCACGGGCGTACAGCAGCCGTCCTCCGCGCACCACGAGCTCGGCGAGCCGCGGCCTTCCGTTGTAGTGCGAGGCCATGCATGCGCCGTAAGCGCCGGCGTCGAGGATCGCGATCCGGTCTCCCGCCTCCACCGGTGGAAGTGCGACCTGTTCGGCGAAGGTGTCGGCGCTCTCGCACACGGGGCCCACCACCGTGGCGTTCGTGATCGGTCCTGGCCGCGGCGTGACGGGAACGATCCGATGTCGCGCCCCGTAGAGGGCCGGCCGCAGGAAGTCGTTCATCCCAGCCGCCAGCACCACGAATCGCCTTCCGTCACGTTCCTTCACCCACAACACCTCCGCCACCAGCGTCCCGACCGGCGCTACCAGCCAGCGGCCCGGCTCGAGCACCAGCCGGAGACCTCGTCCGTGGAAGCGCTCGACGATCTCGGCGGCGAAGCGCTCCAGGGGGAATCTCGCGATCGGGATCGGCGTAATCCAGGCCGAATCCTCCCCCAGGTTCACGAAGCCGAGCGGCGTTCCCCGTCGCTCGGCTTCAGCGGCCAGCTCGAGGGCGAACGACGCGGCGCGGCGCAGCGGCTCGGGGTCGAGGATCTGCGATCCGACGTGGACGTGGACGCCGTTCACCTCGAGGTGCGGCCAGCGCGTGCGCGCCGCGAACGCGGCCAGCGCTTCGGTGGCGGAGATCCCGAACTTGGCCTCCTCGTCGCCCGTGGCCACGTACGGATGCCCGGGAGTCGCGATGCCGGGATTGACGCGGAGCGCGACCGCCACCTTGCGCCCGCTCGCGGCCGCGGCGCGCTCGAGCGGGTCGAGCTCGCCGACATGATCCGCGTTGAGCGAATGCACGCCTTCCCGCGCCGCCCACTCGAGCTCCTCGCGAGTCTTGCCGTTGCCGTTGAGCACGCGTCGCGCGCCGTCGAATCCCGCCGCCTTGGCCCGCTCGAGCTCGCCAAGCGACGCCGCGTCGGCGCCGAGGGCTTCCGCTGCGAGGACTTCGAGGAGCGCGGGCAGCGCGTTGGCCTTGAGCGCGTAGGCGACCAAAGGATCGAGCGACGCGAACGCGGCGCGAAAGCGCCGCGCCCGGCCCACCAGGGCGTCCAGATCATAGGCGTAGAACGCGCGCGCGCCGGGCTCGAGCCGGCGGAGCGCGCTCCACGCCTCGTCGAGCGGGACGGCGCCGATCGCGAGCGAGCCGCTCATCGGCGCCCCATCGCCGACAGTCGCCGCTCCGCTTCGTCGAGCTCGGCGAGGGTGTTGACGTTGAGGAACCGCTCGAGTCCACCGGGGAGCGCCGCGAGCTCCGTGCGCTCGATCACTCGCGCGCCGATCGCGAGGACCGCGGCGACGAGCGAGCGCTCACCGCGCTCGATCATCGCGGCCAGCGCGGCGCACGCCCGCGGAGCATACGCGGCGACGAGCGGCTGCAGATGCTCGTCGGGGCGCGGCGCCACGGCCGGCGCGTCGCCCATTCGATCGGCGATCGCGGACAAGTTGTCGGCGCCGATGAGCGGAAAGTCGACGCCGAGGACCAGGGCGCGCTCGTAAGGAGTCGAGCCGAGGCCCGCGACCAAAGCCGCCAGCGGCCCGCGCCCGTCATCATGCACGGCGCGCCATCCGTCGGGGACGGGCAGCCCGAGCGCGCGCGGTGCCACGATCACCCTCTCGTCGCACACGGCCCTCAAGGTGGAAGCCGCCCGCTCGAGCAACGTCACCCCGGCCAGGCGCGCGAGCGCCTTGGGTCCGCTGCCCGACAGCCGCGTCCCGCGTCCGCCCGCGAGCAACACACCGAGGTTTCGAGCCATGGCTTGCTCGCGGCGCGTGCCGCTAGTAGCCCGCCCGCTTGTCGACCAGGTTCTCGAGCGGCCGGCCGTTCCGGAACGCGTCGAGGTTGCGCGCGAACAGCTCGATCGAACGCTCCCACAGGCGCGCGCCGAGCCCCGAGACGTGCGGCGTGAGGATCACCTGCGGCATGCCCCACAGCCGGCTCTCGGGCGGGAGCGGCTCCTCGTCAAACACGTCGAGCGCGGCGCCGGCGAGTCGCCCCTGCTCGAGCGCCGCGATCAGCGCCCCTCGTCCACCAGCGGCCCGCGGCCGAGGTTGACCACCACCGCGCCGGGCTTCATGCGCGCGAGCTCAGGAGCGCCGATCATGCCGCGGGTCTCCGCGGTGAGCGGCGGCGCCAGCACGATCCAGTCGCAGCGCTCGAGCAGCTCGGGCAATCGATCGATGCCCCATTGCTCGTCGGCCGGCGCGGGATCCGCGGCGGGATGGCGGCGCACGGCGAGCACTCGCGCGCCGAGAGCGCGCGCCCTCGTCGCGATCGCCCGGCCGATCGCTCCGAACCCGACGAGCCCGAGCGTCGAACCTTCGAACGACAGGAACGGCGGGCCATCGGCGAGCGTGGCCTGGATCCAACGATGCTCGCGTTGGGCGTCACGCGTGAGGTGGAGCTTGCGGGCGAACATCAGGAGCACGCCGATCGTGTGCTCGGCCATCGCCGCCGCATGCAGCCCACGCCCGTTGGTCACGATCACGGGACTCTCGACCAGGGCGGGGAACAGCAGGGCGGAGACGCTGGCGGCCGTCACCTGGATCCAGCGCAGCCGCCGCGCGAGCGCGAAGTTTGCCGGCTTCACCGCCCATCCGAGCACCACGTCCGCGTCGGGCAGCAAACGGTCGGCCTCGGCCTGGTCCGCAGGGACCAGGAACGTGACGTCGGGATAGCGGCGCTCGAGGTCGTTCACCAGGTGCCGCGGCAGCGTCCAGGTCCGATCCTTGTGGCGGATGAACTCCAGTACGCGCAGGCGATCCATGGAGCGCGGATGGTGCCACAGCGTCCCGGCGGTGGCGAGGCGGCGCCGCGCGACCGCAGCTCGCGTGCTCGCCACGGGCTGCTTCAGCCGCTGCTTGATTGCCGTGGGGGTCGCGGATACTCTCTCGCGGCTTGATGCCCGGCGTTCTCCATCAGGAGGCATCGCGGTCGCCCATGAGCGCGCGTATCCATTGGTTTGCCCTGTCCATCGCGATTCCGCTGCTCGTTACCACCGCTTCCAATGCCGCCGCCGGAGCCTGGAGCCTCGACCCTGGCGAGTTCTACTCGCAGATCCACGGCTCGTGGTTCTCGTCGGACACCTACTACGACCAGAATGGCGGCCGGGCGTTCCTGCACGGCGGCGGACTCTGGGAAGAGCGCTCGCTGGTCTCCTACAACGAGCTCGGATGGAAGCCAAAGCTCAGCTTCATCTTGGGCATCCCGGTGAAGAGCGTGACGCGCCAGATGGGTGGACCCGAGCCCCATGCGCTCGCGACCGCCACGGGCCCGGCCGACGGGCTCTTCGGACTGCGCTACCGCCTGGCCAACGGCCGGCGCGCCATGGCGCTCGAGCTCGACTGGATCCCGCCGCTCTCTTATGAGCGGAGCCGCTTCCTGACCCACGCCGATTCGGTCGCCGCGGGCGACAGCAACGGGGACGGCGACTCGCTGGACGCCAACGCGGCGCGTCAGATCGGATCGCCCACGCTGGGTGACGGCGTGCAGAACCTGGCGCTCAACTTTCCAGTTCGGGCTCTTCGTTCAATCGCGGCTTTTTCGAGGGCTCGGGCGGATTCAAGTACCGCTTCGAAGAGCCGACCAACCAGGTCCTCCTGGGTGCCGACCTGGGGTTCTGGCTCACGAAGGGCCTGCTCGTGGCTGGCCGCTATCGCGGACTCATCGCGTCCGAGGGAACGCGGCCCACCGATGAGCCGGTCGAGCATCGCGTGGGGCCCCTCCTGTTGTATCGTGTCGACCAGCACATGGACCTGTTCGTCGCCACCATGCATTCGGCCGCGGGGACGAACACGCTCCATACCGACGAGATTTTCGCGGGGTTCGCGTTCAAGCAGACCAAGCTCAACCGGCTCCAGGGCTACCTGGAGGCGTCTCGCCTCCCTAAGCGGTCGATCCCCAGACGGCCGCTCCCGGGACTGACGGGAGGATGCTATCCGCGGCCTGATCGCTCGCTTGCTCCCCTACCTGCGGCGCTACCGCACGCCGCTCGCCTGGGGACTGGTGTGCGTGCTGCTCACCAACTGGATCTCGCTGGCGCAGCCTCAGGTGCTGCGGCTCGCCGTCGACGACCTCTACAAGGGCGTCACCGCCGGCAAGCTCGGCGCTACGCGGTGATCCTGTTCGTCATCGCGATCACTGGCGGCGCCTTCAAGTACTGGATGCGCCACTTCGTGATCGGCGTGTCGCGCCACATCGAGTTCGATCTGCGCAACGATCTCTTCGGGCGTCTCCTGGAGCTGCCCGCGGAGTACTTCCAGGCCCATCGCACCGGCGAGCTGATGTCGTGCGCGACCAACGATCTGGCCGCGGTGCGCATGATGCTCGGTCCCGGCCTCATGTATCTGGTCAACACGCTCGCGGTGGGCACCGCCGCCGTGTTCCTGATGCTGGCGATCAGTCCGCGCCTCACGCTCTACGCGCTGCTGCCGCTGCCGTTGATCTCGCTCTCGGTGTGGTTCTTCGGCGAGCGCATCGAGCGCGGCTTCGAGGCGGTGCAGGCGCAGTTCGCGCTGCTGGCCGCGCGCGTGCAGGAGAACCTCTCCGGCGTGCGCGTGGTGCGCCTCGTTCGCGCGCGAGGACCGCGAGCTCGACGAGTTCGGCGAGCTCAATCGCCAGTACCTCGAGAAGAACTTCGGGCTGATCCGCCACTGGGGATTCTTCCATCCGTGGTTGGCGTTCCTCTCCGGGCTGGCGGCGCTGCTGGCGCTCTACGTCGGTGGCCGCGAGGTCATCAAGGGCCACATCACGCTGGGCGCGTTCGTGGCCTTCACCGTGTACCTGGCGATGCTCAACTGGCCGATGTACGCGCTCGGCTGGGTCGTGAATCTGTGGCAGCGCGGCGTGGCCTCCTTCCGCCGTCTCGACGAGATTCTCCAGGCGACGCCCGCGATTCAGAGCGCGCCCGACGCGATCCGGCCCGAGCGCTGCCAGGGCACCCTCGAGTTCCGGGGCTTGAGCTTCACCTATCCGGGCGCCGATCGCCCGGCGCTGCGTGACGTGTCGCTCGAGGTGCCGGCCGGTCGCACGGTGGCGATCGTGGGACGCACCGGCGCCGGCAAGAGCACGCTGCTCTCGCTTCTCCCCCGTCTGTTCGAACCGCCGCCGGGGACCAGTGTTCCTCGACGGCGTCGACATCCGCCGCTACGACCTCGGCTGGCTGCGCTCGCGACTCGCGATCGTGCCGCAGGACACCTTCCTGTTCTCCACGACGCTCGAGGAGAACATCGCGCTCGGCGTGGCGGCGGCCGAGCCGGGCGCGGTCGAGCGCGCGGCGCGCATCGCGCGGCTCGACGACGACGTGCAGGGATTCCCTGACGGCTACCGCACCGTGGTCGGCGAGCGCGGCATCACGCTTTCCGGCGGCCAGCGCCAGCGCACGGCGATCGCGCGCGCGGTCCTCCGTGACGCGCCGGTCGTGCTGCTCGACGACTGCCTGTCGAGCGTCGACACGCAGACCGAGGAGGGCATCCTTCACGCCCTGCGCGCCGAGACTCGCCACCGCACCGCGATCCTCGTCTCCCATCGCGTGAGCGCCGTGCGCGACGCCGACCTCATCGTGGTGCTCGAGGACGGCACGATCGTCGAGCGCGGCACCCACGACGCGCTGCTCGAGCTCGACGGCCGCTACGCCGACCTCCACCGCCGCCAGCAGCTCGAAGACGAGCTGGAGGCCTCGTGAACCATCCCGAGGAGGAAGTCCTCGGTCGCGGCTACGACCGCCGTCTGATGCGCCGGCTGCTCGCCTACCTGGCGTCCCTACCGGGGGCGGGTGGTGTTCGCGGTGTTCGTGGCGCTGGCCGAGGCGCTGGTGCAGCTCGCGGGTCCCTACCTCACCAAGGAGGCGATCGACAACGGGATCCGCCACCACGACCTCATGCACCTGAACCGCGTGGGCATCCTCTACCTCTCCGCGCTGCTCATGGGGCTAGGCCTCGGCTATCTCGGCACCCAGCTCATGCATCGCGTGGGGCAGCGCATCATGCTCGACCTGCGGATGGAGCTGTTCAGGCATCTGCAGCGACTCCCGGTCTCCTACTTCGACCGCAACCCGGTCGGTCGCATCATGACGCGCGTCACCAATGACGTCGACGTGCTCAACGAGCTGTTCACCTCGGGGCTCGTATCGTTCGTGGGCGACGTGTTCCTGCTGATCGGCATCCTGGTGGCGATGGTGCGCCTCAACGCCGAGCTCATGGGCGTGGCGTTCTCGGTGCTGCCGCTGATCGTGATCGTGACGTTGACGTTTCGGGTCAAAGTGCGCCGCAGCTTCCGCGACATCCGCACCCGGCTCGCGCGCCTCAACGCCTTCCTCAACGAGCGCCTCACCGGCATGACCACGGTGCAGATCCTCAATCGCGAGCGCCGCGAGTCCGAGACCTTCCACCAGCTCAACGCGGAGCACCGCGACGCCAATCTGCGCGCCGGTCTACTACCACGCGCTGTTTTTCCCGCGCTCGAGCTGGTCGGGGCGCTGGCGGTGTCGCTGATCGTGTGGTACGGCGGTCGCCAGGTCATGTGGACCGGCATCACGCTCGGCACGCTGGTGGCGTTCATCCAGTACACACAGCGCTTCTTCCGCCCGATCTCGGACCTGAGCGAGAAGTACAACATCCTGCAGCAGGCCATGGCGTCGTCCGAGCGGGTGTTCGGATTGCTCGACACCGCGCCGGACCCCAGCGTGGCGAAGGACTCGGTCGATCGCCCGCCGCGTGTGCGCCGGCTGCGCGGCAGCCTGGAATCTGATCACGTGTGGTTCGCCTATCGCGACGAGGACTGGGTGCTGAAGGACATCTCGTTCCGCGTGGCGCCTGGCGAGAAGGTGGCGCTGGTCGGCGCCACCGGCGGGGGAAGACGACGATCTCGAACCTGCTGATGCGCTTCTACGATCCTCAGCGCGGCGCGGTGCGGGTGGACGGACGCGACCTGCGCGAGCACGAGGTGCGGGTGATGCGGCGCCGCATGGGGCTGGTGCTGCAGGACGTGTTCCTGTTCTCGGGCACGATCGAGGGCAACCTGCGCCTCGCCGACGGCGATCTCGGTCGCGAGGCGCTGGTGCGTGCGGTCGGCGACGTGGGAGCGCTCGACTTCGTCGAGCGCCTGCCGGGCGGCCTCGCGGCGCCGATGCGCGAGCGCGGCGCGACACTGTCGGGCGGGCAACGCCAGCTCCTGGCGTTCGCGCGCACGCTGGCCGCGGACCCCGACGTGCTGTTGCTCGACGAGGCCACCGCGAGCGTCGATACGCAGACCGAGGCGCTGATCCAGAAGGCGCTCCAGCGCCTGATGCACGGGCGCACCACGCTGGTGATCGCGCACCGGCTCTCGACCATCCAGAACGTCGACCGCATCATCGTGCTCCACCACGGGCAGATCCGCGAGGTCGGGACGCACGCCGAGCTGGTCGAGCTGGGCGGCATCTACCACCGGCTCTATCAGCTCCAGTACTTCGGCGATCGCGCGGCGAAGGCGGCGGCACGCGCGGACGATTGGGCGGACGCCGAAGCGCCCGCGCTCGATTCACGCCTCGACTTCGGCTAGCGGATTCGTCGATTCTTCATCGCACCACGGCCGCGCGCGCGGTGAGGTTCTGCCCTTCCTGGGTCAAGCGGATGATGTAGAGACCTGCGGGCAAGCGGCTGCGTTCGCCGAGTGTCACTGTGTGCCAGCCGGGACCCATGCCCTCCACGTGTCGTGACTCCAGCTGCCGGCCGCTCACGTCGAAGAGCGCCAGAGTCGCGGGCCTGAGTCTCGCAAGCTGAAGCTCACTCGCAGCTCGTGCTGTGCGGGGTTGGGCGTCACGCCTCGCAGCGCGAATTGCGCCGACGCCACCATTCTCCACACCTACGATTCCGTCGATGGCGAATGCCTCGCTGCCGTCGCCGTTGCCGAGCAGCACGTCGATCCCGCCCGTTACCAGGTCGAGTCTGCCGTCCCCGTTCAGGTCTCCGAGGACCGCAGGACCGCCTCTCGTTTCGAACGAGAGAAACGGCGCGACGAACAGAGGCTCGGCCGCCGCCTCACGAGGAGCCGGGAAGGCGAACGCGGCGATCGTCAGGGCCGTGGAGTGTCAGGCGCAGGGACGATGACGAGAGGGAAGGCGTGGTGAGCAAAGCGGATCGTGTGCGGCCATGGCGACCCCGGGTTGGCCCCGGCACGGGCCGGCGGCGCGGAACTCGACGCTTCTTGGAGCGAGATTCGAACGTCGGGGACAGTCGCGGAGTGGCAATGAAGCCTAGCGCCGGGGAGTTCGCCGGTGTTGATGTTCGCGATCGGTGTTAGCATTCGTTCCTTGAGGCCTCTCCGCTCCTCCTCGACTCTCGTCGCGCAGCCGCTCTCTCACGAGTCGACCGGAGGCCGCCGCCGGTGAACTTGCTCGTTCGGTTGTCCCCGTTCCTGGTGCTCGCAGGGCTCATCGTCGTGTCTGGGCCTGCTGCAGCCGAAGAGACTGACGCGGCCGAAAACAGCAGCGTCGTCTCGCCGGGCTCCGCGGACGAACGAAACCCGGGCATCAAGTCGGGATCGACCGCGCTACTCTGGTCGTTTCTCGGCACGGCGGTGCCCGTCGTGGCAGCAGCCTGTATCGGAATGACAGCAACTCGATCATGGCAGGGATCGTGCTGGCTGGAGGTCTGATCATCGGCCCGGGGTTGGGTCACTTCTATTCTGCCCGCCCTGCCCCGCCCTGGTGGGCATCGGGATCCGTACTCTGGCCGGGGCTGCGGTTGCGGCCGCCGCGGTGGAAATAGCGGATGACGGCAACAACTACGACCTCGAGGTGCTGGGTGGCGCCGGCCTGATCATCGGGACGGCGAGTCTGATATGGGACATCGCGTCCGCCCCGCACTCGGCCCATGTCCACAACACTCACCTACAGCGGGGCCACGCGACCTTGGGCATCAGCCCCTCGATCGGGCCCACGGGCCTTGGTCTCCGCGCGGGAGGTGTCCTTTTGAAGACGTCCTGGTTCTGACTTGCCGTGCTCCTCGTGGCGTCGATCGCGGTTCCGGCGGCGGCACGGGGCGGAGCCAAGTTGAGCTTCTACGGCGTCCACATGGACCCCGCGGGCCAGGACGCCCAACGCTTCAGCCACGCGTCCTTTGGCGCCGGCGTTCACACCAGCGCTTCAGTACCTCAGCTCGGCCACGCCCTGGGTGTCGCGTTCGGCGTGGAGACGGAGAGGGCTCGAGAGAGAAGTAATCTGCGATACGTTCTGCTCGCCTCGACGAGGCCACCGCGAGCGTCGATACGCAGACCGAGGCGCTGATCCAGAAAGCGCTCCAGCGCCTGATGCACGGACGCACCACGCTGGTGATCGCGCACCGGCTCTCGACCATCCAAAACGTCGACCGCATCATCGTGCTCCACCACGGACAGATCCGCGAGGTCGGGACGCACGCCGAGCTGCTCGAGCGTCGCGGCATCTACCACCGCCTCTACCAGCTCCAGTACTTCGGCGATCGCGCGGCGAAGGCGGCGGTGCGTCGCGACGAGTGGACCGACGCCGAGGCGCCCGCCATCGATTCACGCCTCGACTTCGGCTAGTCCAGGCTCGAGCCTGTGCTTCCTGGTCGCTCGCCTCGTTCCCGAACAGAGTGCTACTGTTCCTTCCTCGAGGCCTCCCCACTCCTCCTCGACCCCTCCTCACGCGACAGCCCTCACACGAGTCGACTGGAGGCTCCCCGATGCGCCTGCTCGTTCGCTTGTCTCCTTTCCTGCTGCTCGCAGGGCTCGCCCTGCATGGACCGGTTACAGCAGAGGGGGCCTACGGATCCGCCTTGCAGGATTCCAGCATTGTCATCTCACCTGTGTCGGCGGACGGACGGATCCCAGGCATCAAGTCGGGCTCGGCCGCTCTCCTCTGGTCGTTTCTCGGAACGGCGGTGCCCGTCGTGACCGGCACCCTCGGCGTCTATCGGAATGACGAGACTTCCAACCTGTCAGCGGCCGTGCTCGCTGGTGGTCTGATCATCGGCCCCTCGTTGGGTCACTTCTATTCTGCCCGCCCTGGCCCCGCTCTGGTTGGCATCGGGATCCGCACTCTGGCCTCGACTGCGGTCGCGGCCGCCGCGGCGGTAGCATTGGGGGACGATAGCAGTGCCAACGACCTCACGGTGCTCGGCCTCTGCGGCGTGATTGCCGGGACAGCGAGTCTGGTTTGGGATGTTGCGTCGGCCCCGCACTCGGCCCATGTCCACAACGACCACGTACGCCAGGGCCACGCGACCTTTGGCATCACCCCGTCGGTGGGTTCCAACGGTCTTGGCCTCCGCGCTGCGGTGTCCTTTTAAAGACATCCTCGATGACCCCGACGCAGCGGACACCTTCATCACCTATCGTCCGCTCGGGACGATCGCTCGCAGGGATGAACATCGGAGGTCCGAGTGCGAAGAGTCACAGGCATCGGCGGCATCTTCATGAGCGCCAAGGATCTGCTGGAACGAGACTGGATCCGGCGCGAGCGCGGCAGGCGCACCCTGATCGTGGCCGCCGACGATCGGAGTGGAGTGCACCGCGCGCTCCGAGTGACCCCTCACTTTCGCGCCACGATGCGATAGATCATTGTGCACCCATGACACCGTTGCTCACGGAAACCCTGTGCACGACTTGCGGGCTGTGCTGCGACGGCACGTTGTTCGCCGACGTCGAACTGGTCGGTCAGGCCGAGATCGCGCGGCTCGAGATCATGGGGATGGAAGTCGAGAACGAGGACAGGAACACAGGCCTGCTGTCACAGCCTTGCGCGGCTCTGCGTGGAACACGATGCGGCATCTACGCCCATCGTCCGAAGTGCTGTCGCGTGTTCCAGTGCCACCTGCTACAGAACGCGCAGCGCGGTGCCGTAACGGTCGAGCGAGCCCTGGAACAGATCGCGTACGCCCGGGAACAGATCCGGCAAGTAAGAGCAATGCTGGGCCGTTTGGGAAATCGCGACGAGGGCCTGCCAATCAAAGAAAGATGCGCCGAGACGCTCGCCGCGGAAGGCGGCACGACTTCCGAAACGATCAAAGACCGCGCGGACCTCGAGGCCGCGATGGCCACCCTCGAGGACACGATCTGGAACACGTTCCTCGGCAGCGGGCAGCGACGGGAATCCGGTTCGAAGTAGCTCTCGTTGGGGACGTCGGTTCTCGCTGATGTGGTGCAGCGGGTCTCGTACGCCCTAGCGAGGATCACCTCGACCGACTCTTGTCCTCTCCCCTGGGCCCCAGAAGTCGGGGCTTCTCCATGCCGGACTCACGCGCCACTTCGTCGTTCGTGAACACGGCGAACAAGAACCAGGAAAGCAACCCTTGAAACATTCACGAGTCTTGATCACCGATACTTATCGAAAGCAGATGTGGTGATCATTCCGATTGCGTTACTGGAAGTAATGCCTTGCCGTTGGGTAAAGACCCAGTATTCCCGAGAGTCGCTGGAATCTCTGCCTAGCTCTAACGCCAGGTTGCCTTTCGAGCTCATCACGTCGACTCGTATCCGTGTAGTCGCATGAGAATGTTGCGCCGAATGCGCAGCGATCCCCTTTAGAACCGCAAGAACTTCCTCCGGGTCCGACATTGGTTGACCGTTGACGTAGATCGTTACATCACCCGTTGATTCGCGTAGGAACTGTTGCGCCTCATGTCGGGCGGAGGTGGTTGCGACGCTCGCGACACCAGCGGCGATCAGAATCGAGTGACAAACATGCCCACGCTTAGCGCTGGGAATGCGACCGCCGCTCGAGAACTTGGAGACGCAGCTCGCGCCCTGGCTCTCATGTACAGCACCCAGTTCACGATCAGAACCGGCAGCGCAATTATCGCCACAGCGGCCGCACCATAGAAGATCACGTCCAGCATGCTCTTCAACTCCATCATAACCGGCTACTTCCCTCGGTTCCTGTCGCCCGACCGCGTATCCGGACGCTCACGACATCTACCCGAAGCTCCCCGGCGCGCTCCGTGTTGGGCCAGATCTACGCCGGGAATGGACTCAGCTTCCGCTACGAATCGTCCGCGAGGTCATGAGGAGGCGCGGCCGAGGAACGTTCGTCGTATCCGCTGCGTCACCTCGGCCATGGCGGCTTCCAGCTCGGCGAACAGTGTTCCGTCGCAGCACAGCCCGTACCCGACGCACAGGGTGTCCGTGAGGCTCGGCTCCATGTCGGGAATGTAGTACAGAGATCGGGCCGATCCGTCAGTGGAGTTCCGTGACCGGAAGGCGGTCGGTGCGTTCTTTGGTTTCATGGAGCCAGCGAACGGCGAGGGCTTGCCGGTGGACAGCGCCTGGTCCCAGGCGCGGGGATCGAACGTCTGGATCGATCGTCCCTCGATCGTGAGGACGCGGTCACCGGAGTGCATCCCATGGCGCTCCGCGGCCGAGCCGGGAACGACGGAGTTCACGGTCCCCTTGCCGTCGAATCGTAGCGTGAACCCCAGGCTGGGGTCTCCTCGAATCTTTGTCCCGCTGCCGGAGGCGAGCGGCTGGAACGTGACGATCATCCGCTTCGGTTCGAACTCGATGTTGAAGTCCTCCAGGAAATCCACGCCGAAGTCGGGCACCGGCAGGGCGTCGTTGATGCCGACCACCGCGCGCTCGATAACCAACGGCCCCAGGCGGATGGTGCTTTCCAGCGTGCTGATGTAGGTCGGGGAGGATTCGCGCCGTTCAGCACCGCGACGGCGGGTGTCGGCGGATGGACGAGTGTTGCCCCCTTCAGGTCCTCGGACCGCACTTCCCATGCGTAAGCGTCATCACCCGTGTCGATCAGCGTCGCGACTTGGGCCGTGCCCACCCTTACGGGGATGACCGGTACGTTGTGCGGCAGCTCGAACGGAATCTCGAAGCTCCCGGGAAGCGACTCTGGCTCAGTGCTGACGAGCAACTGTCGGGCCTTGAGCTCGAAGACGACGTTCATGTCGCCGAATGCCTTGAAACCGAAGACGCCGTCCACCCCGAAGTCATCGTCGCGCACGCCGACGAGGTCTTCGATCTCCAGTTCGCCCACCCTCATTTTCTCGACGCGAACCAGGTCGTGGTACCCGCCGCGGTCGACCTCCACCCGGATCCCTGCGGCCTTGATCACCTTGCTGCTCACGATGGTGTAGGACGAGCCGGTGTCGAACAGGAACGTGTAGGGTCCCTGGCCGTTGATCGAGACCTGCATGTAGGGGCATCGATAGAAGCCTCGATAGTCCGTTCCCTCAACGGAATCCGCGTCACGTGCTCCTTCATGCTCACCGATCCCGGCTTTCCGAGGATCAACGCGCGCTGCTCGGGCGTCAGCGATGGCGCGGCGGAGCAGAAGGAGACGAGCGTCGGTAGCAGTAGGAACACCTGCAGCAGCACACGAGTCATCTGAGCCTCTACGGTCCCCCTGCGGGGTGGCCATTTCTGCGCGGATCGTACCATCGACACCGCGCCCACCTCGACGTGCCGCAAGCGCTCGCGTAGCCTCGGCCGTCCATGAGTCCGCTACGCGCCGCATGGCGCGACTATCGAGAAGCCCTGCACGACTTCTCCCGCCCGGCGCGGCTCTTCCTGCTGCACGTGGCGCTCGGCTGGACCGGCTACGGCGTCAACACCGTGCTCTTCAACCTCTACCTGGTGCAGGGCGGTTACCAGGCAGCCTTCGTCGGGCGCGTCATCTCGATCAACGGACTCGGGCTCGCGCTCGGGGCGCTGCCCGCCGGATGGCTCGCCGAGCGCTGGGGGCGGCGGCCGTGCGTGATGCTCGGCGCGGTGCTCTACGGCACCGGACACCTGAGCCGTGCGCTGTGGCTCTCGCCCGCCACGCTGCTCGCCGGCAGTCTGCTCGCCGGCCTGGGGCAGTCGCTCATCGCCATCGCCGCCGCGCCGTTCCTCACCGAGCACTCGACCGAGCGGGAGCGCACGCACCTCTTCAGCGCGTTCTTCGCCACCGAGCTGCTCGCCGGCGTGGTCGGCAGCCTGGTGGGCGGATGGCTCCCGCCGGTTTGCGGGCGCTGCCCCTCGCGACTCCGCCGAGCCTGCTGCAGGCCTGCCGCTTCACGCTGATCTTCGCCGCGCTGCTCGACTACAGCTCGGTGATTCCCATGCTGCGCTTGGGGCGGCTCGCGGAGATGCCGCTCGCGCGCGAGCGCGCCAGCTCGATCCGCGCGAGCAGTGGCGCCTCCTGCCCATCATGGTCAACGCGTTCCTGATCGGCGCGGGCGCGGGTCTCGTGATCCCGTTCATGAACCTCTATTTCAAGACGCGTTTCGACTGCTCGAGCGCCCAGATCGGCGTGTTCTTCTCGGTCGCCCAGGTGGCGACCGCGATCGCGATGCTGCTCGGTCCGGTGATCGCACGCCGCTTCGGCAAGCTGCGCACGGCCACCGCGTCCCAGCTGCTGTCGCTGCCGTTCCTGGTCACGCTCGGCGCCGAGCAGCGCCTCGAGGTCGCGGTGGGCGCGTTCTGGCTACGCGCGATGCTGATGCAGGCCTCGACCCCTTTGATCGGCGCCTTCGTGATGGAGACGGTGCCGCCCGCTGCTGCGCGCGCGCTCCGCGAGCTTCATCAACCTGGTGTGGAACGCGGGTTGGGCCGCGAGCGCCACGCTCAGCGGGCTCTTGATCGTGCGCTTCGGCTACGCCGTGCCGTTCTACGTCACGGCCACGCTCTACAGCGGTGCGTCGCTGTGGCTCTATCGCTCGTTTCGCCACGTGGCGGATCGCTCACGCGCGACCCCGCTGTCCGAGGAGGCCAAGGGCCTGCGCGGCGAAGGTCCGATGACGGAGTGACCTCCCCGATCCCCGCGCGCGGGTTGCGCGGCACGGTGTCCCGGCGCTAGCGTGCGCGCAGCGCTCCGCACCAGGCCGCGGTGCCGCATACCTCCAGGACGGAGGTGAACCGGGGAGGAACCACCGATGAAGCGATTGATCGTGCTGGCATTGCTCGCCGCCGCCATCTGGTACGGCTGGAAGCATTACCCCGACCTGATCAAGCGGCATCCCTCCCACGAGGCGGTCATCGAGAACCAGACCGGCGGCGAGATGGATCGCATCCGTCTCAAGGTCGGGGATCAGACGCTGGTCGCCGAGAAGCTGGCCAACGACGAGCGCGCGCGGTGCTCCCGTTCCGCGTCGATCACGACGCCACGTTCGAGCTCACCTGGCAGGACAAGGGCGGGGAGCGCTCGTGGTCCGGCGGCATGGTCCCGGCCGGACCGATGGTCAACGCCACGAGTTCGTGATCGATTCGGAAGGGCAAGTGCTCTACCGGGCGGAGAACAAGTAGTCGAGGCGTTCACGCCAGACGCTGTTGTTGCCGTTCCTCGTCGATGGCTGCCTGTCGCACGATCTTCCCGGTCGCGGTGCGCGGGAACGGCTCGCGGCGCACGATGACGCGGCGGGCGCGCTTGTAAGGCGCCAGCGCCTGAGACAGGGGCGTCCACCTCGCGGCGAATCGTGGTCTCGACGTAGGCGTCGTCGAGGATCGCCCTGATCGCGCGCCAGGGCTTCGAGCTTTTCGAGATTCGGAAAGACGTGCGCGTGCACATCCCTCGCGCTCGGCATGCGCGCCGTGGCCACCGACCACCGCGACCTCGAGCACGTAGGGCGACCGCGAGAGCCGCGCCTCGACCTCCTCGGGGTAGACCTTCTTGCCGGCGGCGGTCGCGATCATCGTCTTGAGGCGCCCCGTGATCTTGAGCCGCCCGCTCGGGCAGCAGCCTTCCCAGATCTCCGGTATGGAGCCAGCCGTCGCGCAGCACCTCGGCCAGTACGCGCCGGATCGTGGTAGTAGCCCTTCATCACGTTGAGCCCGCGCACCAGCACACTCGCCGTTGCCTTCGTCGTCAGGATCCTCGATGCGCACGTCGACGCCGGGCAGCGGCCATCCACGGCTGCCGCGTTGGGCCGGGGCGGATGATTGGCTCGCGACGACCGGCGAGCACTCGGTGAGCCCGTAGCCCTCGATGAGCGGGATCCCGAGATCCACGGATTCCCACAACGCCTCGGGGGCGAGCGCCGCCGCGCCCGAGACCGGGAGCCGCAGCGAGCCGAGGCCGGCGCGCTCGCAGCAACCGCAGCAGCGTGTGGCCCACGCGCGCGCCCCGTGGTCAGGCGGATCGCTCGGCTCGCGGCCAGGAGCCCGCGCGACAGCCAGCGGCGCGGGAGCGGCGCGTAATCGATGCCGCGATGGAGTCCCTCGAGGAACTTCTCGTGGAGCAGCGGCACGCCCAGCAGCAGCGTGGCGCGCGCAGTGGCGATGTCCTCACGCAGCTCACCCGACTTGAGGCCGCGCGCGCGCGCGACGCTCGCCCCCACCCGCAGTGGGCACAGGAATCCGCCCATGAACTCGAAGGTGTGGTGCAGCGGAAGCACCGAGAGAAGCAATCCGCCGCGCCAGGTCCAGGTGCCGGCGACGGCCTCCACGTTCGACAGCAGATTGGCGTGGCGTCAGCATCACGCCCTTGGCCGCGCCGGTGGTGCCCGAGGTGAACAGCACGACCGCGACTTCCTCCGCGGGCCCCTGGAGGTGGAGCACGCCGGGGTCGGGGAATCGCCGCAACGCTTCGGACCAGCTCGGCAGATCGGACTCGTCGTCGAGACTCACCAGCGACAGCGACGGACGGCGCGCGCCGCGCCGCGTCCATGCCGGTGCGTGAGCGCCGCGACACGATCGCGTGCGTGGCCTCGGCAGTGGCGAGGATCTCGCCGGTTTCCTCAGGTGTGAGCTGGAGATCGAGCGGCACGGCCACGCGCGCCCGCGGCGAGCACCCCCAGATAGGCGAGTCCCCACCTCGGGACGATTTCTCGGACTGAATGGCGATGCGCGCGCCGGAGGACACGCCCTGATCGGTCGGCAGATGCGCGAACGGACGCACCGCGCGCGCCGCCCCGCTGAAGGAATAGCCGCGCCAGCCCGTGGGCTCGTGACGCGGCACGAACGGCCGGTCTCCGAAGGCCTGGGCGCCCCGCTCGATCAGATCCGGGACGCGAAAGGTGCCACTGCCGAGCTGGAGCTGAAAGGCCGATCATCCCGCACCTGGCGACCGTACCTGGCCCGGGCGCGGCCGACAACCGACACCGTTTTGACAGGCGAGCGATCTCGCGGTCAGGCGGGGCGTTGCCGCCTCCTGGAGACAAGCCGCACCGCTACGTAGGCGAGCTCGGCGCTTGCACCGCGGCGCTCACATCTTCCACTCGACGAGGTACTCGCCGGGCGTGAGCCACGCGACGGCGTGGCCGTTCTCAATCGAAAGCGGGCGCCCTCTGGCGCAGCCTTCGCGTACCGCCACGTGATCGGTCCCCGGCGGCACGGCGAGGAGCTCGCCGCGTCGAGGGTGAGCCGTAGCAGCGGACCAGCGCGCCCTGCACCCCGATCGCGCGCGACGACCATCCGTGATGCTGGAGGCTCCACACCCGGCATCGGTGAGGAACAGGGCGTTGTCTCCCATCAGGCGTCCGAGGAGATCGCGCAGGGCGGCGCGCCCCGCCTCGGACCACGCGCCATCGAGGTGCGCGTAGCTCACGCGATGGGTGCTCACCACCGCCGGCTGTCCTCGCGACCAGGCCGCGCGCGCCGCGGCGTGCGCGGCGGCAGCGCCCACTCGGCCTCCCGGGCGGCGCTGCCGCGCGGCTCAGAACGCGATGCGCGCCGGCATGCTAGCGCGCCGTCCTCGGGCCAGCGGAGCTGGTGGAGCCAGCGCCGCGCGCGCGCGTGGCGTCCGGATTGCTCGGCCTTGCCCTGGAGAACAGGGATGCCGAGGACGCTCTGCGTCGCGCTCGAGCGCGTCGTCCCAGCGGTGGTCGGGCGGGCACAGCGACCAGGCCCGCCGCCCGAACAGCGATTCGAACGCCGCCGCCGCCTGCTCGAGGTCGTGCGTGCGTCGTTCGAGCGGCTCGCTGGGGTCGTACTCCCCGCTCCCCTCGACCGCCTGGCACACGGGGCTCTGGTGCTCGTGCGCGCGCCGTCACGTCGGCGGTGCCGCGCCGCAGGGCGGCGAGCCACGCCGCGACCGGCAGATGATGGAGTCCGTGCAGCTCCGGCCACCACACGCCCGCGTCCTGCGAGCGCCACGCGCTCTTTGCGGCGCTGGCGGTGGCCTGGACGTGGCCGCTCGCCCTGCACCTCGGCGACACCGTCCCGGGCGATCCCGGCGACAACTACAGCTTCCTGTGGAACCTGTGGTGGATGCGGCATGTCCTGGCGACGCCGGGGCTGCCGTAGCTTCCACACCAGCTACCTGTTCCATCCGTTCGGGACGACGATCGCGGACCATCCGCACACGGCGCTCCCGGCGCTGGTGGCGGCGACGCTCCTGAAGCGCTACTCGATCATCACCGCCTACAACGTCCTGGTGCTCGCGTTCGTGTTCGCCAACATGGCGGCGATGTACGCGCTGGCCTGGGCCATCCTGCCGGCGTCGAGCCGCGGGGCGCGCCGGCGCGCGGCGATTCTCGCCGCGGTGATCTTCGGCCTGTCGCCGTACGTGGCGGCGCACCTGCTCGGCCACTTCGACCTGATCGCGGTGTGGGTGCTGCCTGCCTCGCGCTGCGCACTGCGGCAGGCGGTGCAGCACGATCGAGGCGCGCGGCGGTCGCCGCCGGCATCGTCCTGGCGGCCACGGCATACATCGCCTACTACTGCGTCGTCTACTTGTGCCTGCTCACGGTGACCTATGCGGGCGCGGCGGCGGCCGCGATCTCGATCACCCGTGAGCCGCGGCCGACGACGCCTGCGGGCGACGACGACGGCTGCGCGCGCGCTGCTCTGTGGCGCCGTCGCCTTCGTGGCGCTCGCCATCGGCATCGTCGCGACCGGCGGCGGCAGCGTGTCGATCGGCAGCCTCGTCGATCTCGAGCCGGACGCCGCAGAACGCGCTGACCGCCGCCTGGCTGTGCGCCTTCGCGTGGCTCGCCGCGACGTGGCGGCTGCGGATCGCGATCCGGATACGCTTCTGCCGCGGCGCCGAGGCGCGCCGTCATCCTGGTCGCGATCGTCGCGGCGACGTTCGTGGCTGGCGCGGCACCGCTCTTCCGCGAGGCCGCCACGCTGATCGCGCGCGGCGAGTACGTGTCGCCGCGCTACGGCTGGCGCAGCGCCGCGCGGCATCGACGGTCGTCGCGCCGCTGCGTCGGGCATCCACTGCATCCGCTGTCGCGCGCCGTCAGCACGAAAGCTTACGACGCGATCAGACGCCGACCGGGTCGAGGCGATCGGCGTGGACTCGGCATCGTGCCGCTGCTGTTGCTGTTGTTGGCCGCCCGCGGCGGCGAGCGCCGCGGACCGGCGACGTGCGCCTCTGGCGCGCCGTGGCGATCGTCTTTCTGGCGTGGGCGTTGGGGCCCTTCCTGACCGTCGCCGGGTTCGACACCGGCCTCAAGCTGCCGGAGCTGCTCGCGCGCTTCGTGCCGTTGGTGGCCAACGCCCGGATGCCGGGCCGCGCGTAGTGGTCGTCGTCTACATGGCGCTCGCGGTCCTGGTGGCGTCCGGGATGGCCGCGCCGCCGGCGGCCCGGCGTGGCTGAAGCGCCCGGCCATGCAATGGCTCGTCATCGGCGTGGTGGCGTTCGAATACTGGGACGCGCCGATTCCACTGACCCGCTCGATCGGCCGGCGGTCTACCAGGCGCTCGCGGCGGCGCCGCCGGGGCGCGTGTGCGAGGTGCCGTTCGGGATCGGCGACAGGTTGAGCGTCGGCGTCGGCTCGCAGGATCGGCGCGGTGCTCTTCACGCCACGCAGCACGAACATCCGCTGGCGGGCGGCTACATCGAGCCGCATGCCGGCGGACGCGGAAAAGCGATACCTGGGAATGCCGATTACCGGGCCGCTCCTCCGCGCCGGCGAGGGCGTCGATGCCCCGATCGGGATCGAAACACGGGGGACGAACTGCCGTGCCGCTACCTCGTCGTCAACCGCCCAGCCAGCTCGGCAGCCGAACTGGGGTACGTCCAGCGGCTGCCGGCCGAGCGGATCGCGTCGGACGAATCGCGCGACTTGTACGGATCAAATAGTCGAATTCGATCTTGCCGAAGGCCGCGCGAGTTCGCCATCGAGTGACGGTATGCCAGTTGCAGTCGCTCGGTCGTATGACCATGGACCTGAAAGTCCTGAAGTGCGGCAACTGCGAGGAGCTGAAGCTGGGCATCCATGCCACGGCTCTCGGGCTCGCCGCATTGTGCGGCCTCTACAACGCTGCGGCCTGGTTGAGCCGACGGGAGCAGCACCTTGCGTTGAACGCGGTGATGTACGCGGCGCTGATTGGCATCGAGCAGCGCCATGTCGCGCACCACGTTGCCGAACTTCGCCACTCCGGTTCCGCTGCCGACCGCGGAGAAGCGCGGTGGTGCGCGACGCCGGAGTCCGGCGGCCGCGATTGCGGCCTGACGCCGCCTCACGCGGCCGGATGGCTGTGGGCCTGCGCCGCGGCGATGCGCTCGCGCATCGGCGGATGGCTGTGGAACAGCCACTGCACGAGTCGCGACGGATCGCTCCTCGGCGAGGTTCTGCGCCCCAGGCGGCGCATCGCCGAGATGAACGCGGCGGGGTTGCGGGTCAGGTCGAGCGCGAAACCGGTCGGCGCTCCGCTCGAATGCGCGCGACATCGCGTGCGCGGCCGGCACCATCACGACCGAGACGGCGCCCGGCCGCGAGCAGCAGCAGCGGCAGGCCCGGCCACGTCGTCGACGCCCTGAAGGCCGACCGCCCACGGCCATCGCCAGCAGCACCCGCGACGCCAGATAGAAGCCCGGCCACCGATCAGCGCGCTCTCGAACACGATGCCCTTCCAGATGTCGCCGTGCACGTGGTGCGCGATCTCGTGCGCGAGCACGACCTCGATCTCGTCGTCCGAGTATTCGGCGAGCATCGTGTCCGACACCAGGATGCGCCGCGTGCCGCCGAGCCCGGCGAGCGCGGCATTCGCCTTCCTCGTCTTGTCGCCGAGGCCCCACTCGTAGGCGCCGAGCACGCGCGCGCCGGCGCGTTCGGCCAGGCTCGAGCAGCCGGGTGCGCAGCGCGTCGCGCTCGAGCGGCTTGACCGAGTAGAACAGCGGCAGGAGCAGGACCGGCGCCAGATTGGTCAGCCCGACGATGAGCAGCGTGAACAGCGCGCCGGCCGGCAAGCCCACCAGATCGCCGGCGACCGCCTGATGCACCAGTAGATCAATCCGCGGCGCCGCCGGCCAGGCACCAGGCCGATGGCGAACGCCTTCGCCTGGTCGCGAAGCCAGGCCGCCCAACCGTCTCGTTCGACAGGTCGTAGCGGCGCTCGAGGAAGAAGCCGCTGTAGAAACCGAGGGGCAGCGATCCGATTTCGTTCAGGATCGACAGCAGGGCGACGAAGCCGAAGACGATCGCGCTGGCCTGCCAGGCGGCGGGACGAAGCGGGCGGCGATGAGGCGGCGGCGGCGTCCCTGAGCGCGGCGTGCCATCCGGTCACGAGCAGGCCGGCCAGCAGGCAGCACGCCCCACGCGAGCGAGATGATGCTGGCCTGGCGCTTCAGGCGCTGATATCTGGTGGCTTTGTCTTCGTTCACGTTGCGAAGGCCGCGGCCCTCACCGGGCCGCGCCACGCCCGGGTTTCAACGCTCGCGTTTGTCATCGTCGTCGGTGCGGGTCGAGGCGCCGCTGCGCGGCCGGACGCGGATGCCGCCGTTGGTCGTCCGCAGCTCGATGGCGGTGCCGCCGCCGTTCAGCTGGGCTTCGAGCCGGCGGCGCGACTGGTCGGAGACGTCCAGGTTCTCGAGCGACGAGACGTTGATGCCGCCGTTGGTGCAGGAGGCGGACAGGGTGGCCTTGGCGCCGTCGGGCAGCGTCAGCGTGACGCCGCCGTTGGTCGTGCGCAGGGAGATGTTGGTCGGCGCCGACCGAGGCCATGTCGATGGTCACGCCGCCGTTGGTCGATCGCGCGTCGACGCCGCCGCCGAGGCTCTTGCCGTTGACGCCGCCGTTGGTGGTGTGGGCCCGCACCTTGCCGTCGAGCGCGGTCAGCGCCACCTGGCCGTTGGTGTTGGTCACGTTGATCACGGCGTTTTTCGGCGCCCGGACGTGGTAGCGCACTTCGAACGCCGCGCCGAACATGATGCCGCTCATGCGCTCGGTCTCGAGCGAGACCAGATCGGGCTTCTTCTCTTCCTTGATCACGATCCTGGGCAGCAGCTCGCGGGCCGCGGCGTCGGTCGCGCCGCGCGCGATCCGCTCGGCCCTGACCTCGACGGTCGACCCGTCCACGCCCTCGACGTCGATTCTCCCGTTGGTGTTGACGATCCGCACTTCCCCGCCGGCGCTCAGGGGTAGCTGCGGGTCCACTCGTCGGTGGCCCTGGCCGTCAGGTGGGCGAACGACGACATGTCGCAGCCGGCCAGCAACGACCGCCAGCGGCAGGAGCAGGAGCAACAACCCTTCGGGAGACAGACCTTTCCATCGAGGACCTCTCGGGTACATACGCGGCCGAGGGACGCTCAGTTCAACTGGACCGAAATCAGCTTCGAGACGCCCGGCTCCTCCATCGTCACGCCGTAGAGCCGGTCGGCGATCTCCATCGTCTTCCGGTTGTGCGTGATGACGATGAACTGCGTGTGATCCTGCATGCCTGCGCAGCATCTCGACGAAGCGGCCGATGTTGGCGTCGTCGAGCGGCGCGTCGATTTCGTCGAGGAGGCAGAACGGGCTCGGCTGTAGCTGGAACATCGCGAACATCAGCGCGATGGCGGTCAGCGCCTTCTCGCCGCCCGACAGCAGCTGCACGCTCTGCAGCCGCTTGCCCGGCGGCTGCGCGATGATCTCGATGCCGCTCTCGAGCGGGTCGTTCTCGTCGAGCAGCGTCAGGCCGGCGCGGCCGCCGCCGAACAGCGTGCTGAAGCGTCTGCTGGAAGTTGCGGTTGATCGCGGCGAACGCCTCGGCGAAGCGCTGCGTGGTCGTCTCGTCGATGCGCTTGATCGCTTCGCTCGTCTGGGCGATCGAATCGACCAGGTCCTTGCGCTGCGGTCGTCAGGAACGTGTGGCGCGCCTCGAGCTCGTCGAACTGCTCGATCGCCATCATGTTGACCGGGCCGAGGCGCTCGATCTTCGCGCGCAGGGCGGCGATCGCTTCCTCGGCGGAGACGGTCCGCTTCGCCGACGACCCCAGCACCGGTCGCGTCGCCAGTCGCCGTCGCCGGCGCTCCGGACTGACGACCGAGGACTGCTGACCGTCGACGACGCGGTCCCGTCGTCGAGCTCGTCGGCGAAGACGACGTCTGGCATCAGGGACGCGCGTTGCCGTCGCGTTCGAGCTGCGCGACCTCGACGACGACCTCGTCGAGGCTGGCGTTGACCGCGTCCTCGCAGGTATAGGCGAGATGCGACAGGTCCGCTTCCGCGGTCGCCCGCGCGACGTCCAGCTCGTTGACGACGGCCCGGATCTGGTCGAGCGCGCCGCGCGCGTCCTTTGATCGACGCTTCGAGCTCGTCGGTCCTGAGGCGCGCGCGCCGCCACCGCGTCCTCCGTCGTCATGACCGCCAGGCGGAGCGCGTCGAGCTCGCGCTCGCCGGCGTCGAGCTGCAACTCGCGCCTCGCGATCGACTGCCTGGCAGCTGCGCCGGCGCGCGCGCCGCGCGTCCTCGAGCTCCGCGGCGAGCGCCGACGATCGCTGCTCGAGCTCCAGGCGCCGCTTCCTGCAGCCGCTGGACTTCCGACGCCAGGGCGCCCGCCCGCTCGACGAGCGCGGCGTGCGCGGCGCCGGCGTCGGCGGCGCGGCGGCTCAAGTCGTCGGCGGCCTCGCGCGCCTCGAACAGGCGGCGCTGCGCGACGGTCAGCCGCTCGTCGGCCTCGCGCTGCGACGCGTCGAGCCGCGCAATCGACGGCGCGCGCTTCCTCCTGGCGGCGGTCGAGCGTCGTCGCGCTCCTCTTCCGCCTGGAACCGCTCGCGGGCGAGCTGCTCGGCCTTCTGCGCCAGGCGCGTTTCCTCGTCGGTGGCGTGCTGCAGCTGCGCGTCGTGGCCGACGACCGCCTTTTCCTGCTTGTGGTGCTCGGCGTTCAACGCGGCGATCGCGCTCGAGCGCGTGGGCGATCGTGGCCTCGAGCTCCGCCGTCTCCTGCGCGAGGCGGGCAGCGCGTCGCGGCCTGCGCCCGATCCGCGTCGCGCAGCTCCTTGATTTCGCGCTTCGTCTCGAGGATGCCGCGCGCTTCGGCGCGATCCGCCGCCGGAGACCAGATGCGGGCCGCGGAACACGTCGCCCGCGAGCGTCGCGACCCGCAGCGGCGTCAGGCGGCTGGCGGCCGCCGCGCCGTCGTACGACTGGCGCGATCCACGCCTCGCCGATCGCCTGGCGGATGGCGGCCGCAAACGGGCCGTTGACGCGGACGACCGACGACAGGGCGACGCACCCGCCGGGCAGCGTAGCGGTCGCGAGCGCCGAGATTGAGTCGGCCCGGCGTCGCCGGTGACGCTCATCCGCGCGAAGAAGCCGCCGGTCGCGCCGGCGCTCGACCGCCGACGTCACGAGGAAGCCGCAGCGTCCGGCGCCGGCCTCGCGCACCAGCTGGAAGCCGGCCGCGGCATGCTCGGGACGCTCGACGACGACGTGCTGCACGAGATCGCCGAGCGACGCCTCGACGGCGCGCTCGTAGCCGGACTGCGACCTCGAGGTAGTCGGCGATCGCGCCGCTGCTGGTTGACCGATCCGTTGGCCTGGACGAGGACGGTGCGGGCGGCATCGCCGTAGCCGGCGCGCGCCGCGTCGAGCTCTTCGAGCGACTTGAGGCCGCGCCTCGAGGCCGGCGAGCTCGTGCTCGCGCGGCGCGCACCGAGCGGGCGCGCCATTCGTGCTCGATGCGCGCGCTGGCCAGCTCCGATTCGCGCGCCGCCCGCGCGATGCGCGTCGCCTCGATCGCCTCGTGCGCGCGGCGCAGGCCCTCGACCGCCGTGCCGCGATCGGCGGCGGCGCGCTCCGACTCGATCCGGACGTCGCTCATCTCGACGTCGAGCTTCGACAGCGTCTCGGCGACGCGCTCGCGCGCCGTCGCCGCGTGCTCGAGCGCGTGCCGCAGCGCGGTCGCGGAATTGATCGCCGAAAACACCTCGCTGCGCGCCGCTTCGACGTCGGCTTCGAGGCCTTCGATCTCGCGGTGCGCCGTCTCGTAGGCGTCCGATTCCGACGCCAGCGCCGCCGCCGCGCGGTCGCGTTCGGCATTCGCCCCGGCCGCGGCCTCGCGGCGCCCGCCGAGCAGCGCGCGCGCCGGTTCGCGGCGCGCGTCGAGCCCGTCGAGCTCGGCCGCGACCGACGCCGTCCGCGCCTCGAGCGCCGCCACCTGCTCGCGGTCGAAGCGCGATCTGCTGCTCCTGGCGCGTGATCGCGAGCTCGCGCGCGTGCGCGGCTTCGCGCGCCTCGGTCGACGTCGACTCGGCCTCGACCAGCTCGATGCGCAGCCGCCCGAGGTCGCGATTCACTCTCGGCGACGCGCGCCGCGGCGACCGACTCGCGCTCGCGCGCGTCGGTCAGCCGCGTCCCGCGCCGACTCGATGGCCTCGGCGAGCTGGCGGTACTTGCGGGCGAACAGCACCTTCTCCCAGCGGCGCAGCTCGTCGCGCAGCCGCTGGTAGCGCCGCGCCTTGCCGGCCTGGCGCTTCAGCGTCCCGCGCTGCTTTTCCACCTCGAAGACGATGTCGTCGATGCGCGTGAGGTTCTGCTGCGCGGCCTCGAGCTTGAGCTCGGCCGATCGGCGCCGCGCCTTGTACTTCGTCACGCCGGCCGCCTCTTCGATCAGCTGCCGCCGATCGGTCGGCCGGCGTGCTCAGGATCATCCCGATCTTGCCCTGCTCGATGATCGCGTAGGCCTTGGCGCCGAGGCCGGTGTCCATCAGCAGGTCGTGGACGTCGCGCAGGCGGCAGACGTGGCCGTCGATCAGGTATCTCGCTCTCGCCCGAGCGATACAGCCGGCGGGTGACTTCGACTTCCCGCGCGACCGACTGGATGATGGCGCCGATGTCCGTCGCCCGGCAGCGGCGCGGGACCGAGCGCTGGCGTGATGCCGCGGTGACCGTTGCCATTGCCAGCGTTGCCGCCGTGCCCGTTGCTGGCCATTGCCGTTGCCGTTCCCCGCGTGCTCGTGGCTCGTTGGCCGTGCTCAGGTGGAAACGCCGGGCCGCTGACGGTTTTCAGGAAGCCGCTGAAGCGCAGCCGCACTTCGGCGGCGGCGGTCGGCTTGCGGCCGTCGCTGCCGCTGAAGATGACGTCTTCCATCTTCTCGCCGCGCAGGCTCTTGGCGCTCTGCTCGCCCATCACCCACGTGATCGGCGTCGGCGACGTTGCTCTTGCCGCAGCCGTTCGGGCCCGACAATCGCCGTCACGCCCTTGTCGAAGGCGAGTTCCGAACGGTCGGAGAACGATTTGAAGCCGTTGATTTCCAGACGTTCAAGACGCATGGGGCACCATCCGATTGCGGATTTCGGATCGCGGATTGCGGATCGCCGGATTGCGGATCGATTGCGACGGGAGCGGAGCAGTCCGCGCTCCGCAATCCGGCACTCCGCAATACGATGCGAAGCGTGTGTAGGTGGGCTGGGATACGACCTGGGCAATACGACCGATTCGTGGCCCTCTTTCGCCTTCCGAACGGAGAAGGCGGCCCCGGGGCCGAAGCGGTCGTCAGTCTAACAAGTGCCTAGCTATTGGGGCAAGCATCAAACTGCGCCCCAATCGATAGGGGTCGCTTGCCCCAACTCGACGATCGTCGTCAGTCGCGCCTCAGTTCCGCCTTCGTCCTCGCGCCCGCGGCTGAGCTCGGACGAGCTTCTGCGCCTCGCCGAACATCGCCAGCGCGGCCTGCGCCTGCGGATCGACGCCGATCAGGTGACGCCGCGCGTCCGCGATGCCGAACACCGCGTTGTCGATCTCGAAGCGGATCATCGCCTTGATGAACTCGATGTCCTTGGCGAACGCGTCTTCGTCGATCTTCACGCGATCGGCCTTCAACTGCTCGCGGAAGTCGGCGACCATCGCATCGTCGACGACGAAGTTCGGCTTGACGCGTCTTGCGGCCGGTCGACTGCTGCGCGATGCGCGTATCGCCTTCCGCGGCGTAAGCTTCTGCGCGTAGTTGGCGAACGCGCCGCGCGCGTACGAGCATGCGGCCGAAGCGGCCCCGGGTTGAAGCCCTCGAGCGGGCCCGGCGACGCGCTTGTCGGGCTCGATGCCGCCGCCGCTGTAGACCGGACGGCCGGCGTCGGTGCGCTTCAGATCGCTCGGGTTGTGCGGCTTGTTCGAGTCCTGATCGCGCAGCGAGTAGCTCAGATATTCGTCGAAGCTCGCGTCCCACGGCCGCTGAATCAAGCCGGCCCGCCGGCGTGTAGTAGTGCGCCGTCGTCAGCGCCAGCCCGGCGCCGCCGCTGATGCGATAGACCGACTGCACGAGCGCCTTGCCGAACGTCGTCTCGCCGACGATGTAGCGCGCGATCGTGATCCTGCAGCGCGCCGGTGACGATCTCCGACGCGCTGGCGCTGTTGCGGTTGGCGAGCGCCACGATCGGCATGTCGGTGAACTCGCTCGTCCTCCGTCGCGCGGTAGTCCTGATCCGAGTTCGGCGACGCGGCCGCGCGTGTAGACGATCATCTTGCCCTTGCGGCAGGAATTCGTTCGGCGACCTTGATCGCCTGATCGAGCGGGCCGCCCGGGTTGCCGCGGACGTCGAACAGCAGGCGCCGCATCCCTTCGACGGCGAGATCGTGCAGCGCGTGCTTGACGTCGCGATCGGTGTTCTCGCCGAAGTCCTGCATCCGGATGTAGCCGGTCGGTCGCGTCGATCATGAAGTACGCCGGCACGGTCGGGATGTAGACCTCGTCGCGCGTCAGCTGAATCGGAATCAGCTGCTCGTAGCCGCGGCGCTTGATGCCGACGTCGACGTTGGTGCCCTTCGGCCCGCGCAGCTTGTGCATCGCCTGATCGACGGTCCAGCCCTTGGCGTCCTCGCCCGCGACCTCGCGCCAGGACGTCGCCGCGGCGGATGCCTTTCTTGTAGGCCGGCGATCCTTCGAACACGAGCATCGCCGGTGATGTCGCCGTCGATCGCCTGAATCGACACGCCGATGCCGTAGTAGCGCCCTTCCTGCCGCTCGCGCATCTGCGCGTACTCGCGCGGATCGAAGAAGCTCGAATGCGGATCGAGCGTGCCGAGCATGCCGCGCACCGCGCCGTAGACGAGGCCGATCGGGCTCGACCTTGTCGATGTAGCTCGTCTCGATGGCGTTGAGCGCGGCGGTGAACGCGCGGTAGTGCTCCGGCACTTTGTCGTCGGTCGCGAGCGCGCTTCGTCCGAACAGCCCGCCGACGAGGGCGGACACGACGATGGCGAAGACGACTGCGGGCAGAGGGCGATAGCGTCGCATGATCGGCATCCTAACAGATAACTTCCACATCGAGCAACGACTTCTGGGCACCCGGCGGCCGGGAACTCCTTGACCCGCCCAGACAGCGTTCCTATAATGACGAGAGCCGTCCCGCCTTGGCTCTGGGAAAGTAGGAGTCCTATGTTTGGTTCCATCGGAATGCCCGAGCTGATCATCATTTTCGTGATCGCTCTGATCATTTTCGGGCCCCGGAAGCTGCCTGAGCTGGGCCGTTCGCTCGGCAAGAGCCTCGCCGAATTCAAACGGGCCTCGAACGAGCTGAAGAGCACGCTCGAAGAAGAGATTCGGCTGGATGAGCAGCGCACCGCCTTCGAGGCGTCAAGGCGGCGAACACGGCGCTCCGGCCGCGACGGCCGCCTCGACCACCATCGACCGATGACCGTCCCGCACGTGGACGAGGCGGTCCCGGTCGCCGCAGGCACGCGACACGGCGCCAGAGGAATCGCGTAGCGTTCCTGCGTTCCGCCATCCTGATCATGGCCCTGGTGCCCTTCCCAAGCCCTCAGTCCGGGGCGCTGCCGGTGCCTCCGGACGACGACGACGACATTCGCCGCCGAAGGCAAGATGTCGTTTCTGGAGCATCTCGACGAGCTCCGGAAGCGCATCGTCAACTCGGCGATCGCCATCGCGCGTCTGCGTCGTCGCTCGGCTTCTACGTGCATCAACCAGATCGTCGATTTCATCCTCGCCCCGACGCGCAAGGCGCTGCCGCCCGGCGTCAAGCTGATCTACACGCAGCCGGGCGAAGCCTTCTCGCTGTACGTCCAGATCGCGCTGATCATGGGCGTCGTGCTCGCCGCGCCGTTCATCATGTATCAGGTGTGGATGTTCATCGCGCCCGGCCTGTACTCGAACGAAAAGCGGCTGGCGATTCCGTTCGTGCTCTTCACGACCATCGGCTTCCTGCTCGGCGCGGCGTTCAATCACTACATCGCGTTCCCGTTCATGATGGCGTTCTTCGCGAGCTTCAACACGCCGGATCTCGCGTTCATGCCGAAGCTCGACGACGTGTTCGGCTCTATACGAAGATGCTGCTCGGCATGGGCGTCGTCTTCCAGATGCCCACCGTCGTGCTTCTTCCTGGCGAAGATGAAGATGGTCACGGCGCGCTTCCTCCTGAAGCACTTCAAATGCGCGTTCCTCATCATCTTCATCGCCGCGGCCGTCATCACGCCGACCGGCGACGATGATGACGCAGGCGATCTTCGCCGCCCCGATGGTCGGGCTCTACGTCCTGAGCATCGTCATCGCGTGGGTGGTCGGCCCCAAGCGCCTGAGGGCGACCGAGGCCGACTGATCGGTCAGGCGCCGCCTTCGGCTACGATGGGCCCCGGTGAGCATCAGGGCGTCCTCTTCCCGACAGATTGCCTCGCTCGTCGCGGACCTCGGCGCGGCGAACGCCGCCACGCGCGAGGCCGCGATCGCCCGGCTGACGGTGATGGGACCGCGCGCCGTGGAACCGCTCGTCGCGCTGGCCGGGTCGAGGCGCCCCGAGTGAGGCGCGCGCGGCGGCGCTGCGCACGCTCGAAGCGATCGGCGATCCACGAGCGCTGACGCGCTGCCCTCGATCCTCTGGCGGATCCCGCCGCGGACCCGGACCTCGGCGTCGCCGCCGTGGGGGTGGCGCGCGTGTTCCTGAGCTGGGCGCGGCGGCGCCGCGGCCCTCGATCGGCTGACGGCGGTCGTGCTCGAGCGCGGCCGCGGCGAGGGAGCTGCGACTGGCGGCGCTGCGGGCGCTGAAGACGCTGGCCGCGGCGACCATCGCCCCGGTGCTCGCCCCTCGCTCGCCGGCGATTCGAGCGCGGCGATTCGCGCCGAAGCGGCGGCCAGGACGAGGGCGCGGCGAGCGCGCCAGCCGACCCGGCGGCCATGGTCGCGGCCGCGGCGGAGCAGGGACTGCCGGAGGGGAGCAGAGGGCGCCGCCGCGCTGCGCTAGGCGCTCGCCGGCGCCGCGGACGCCGTCCGCTGCTCGGTCCTGCTCCGCGTCGTCGAGCGCCTGCGCGAACGCGAAGCGGCGGAGCCGGCAACGAGCCAGGAGTGGACGATGACTCGTGCGGCGGCGCACGTGGCGCTGGCGAACCGCGACAGCCGGCTCGGGCTCTACGATCTGCGCCGAGTCGCTCGAGAAGGCGACCGCGCCGCTGCCGGTCGAATTCCTCGCCGCGGTGTCGCAGGCCGGCGACGCGTCGTGCCTGGAGCCGATTGCGGCCGCGCACGCCAACGCGACCGACGCGTGGTGGCGCGAGCACCTGGCCGAGGCGTTCCGCACGATCGTCGCCCGGGAGGACTGTCGCGACGGCACGCCGCGATCAGGAAGATCGAGAAGCGGTGGCCTTCGGTGATGCCAGCGTCATGGGCTAATGGCTAATGGCTCGAGAAAGGCTCAGTGGCTCAGGGGCTGACCATCAACCGCCATACTAGCCATCAGCCATCGCCCCAGCCCTAGCCATGACCTCAGTAGCTCTTAGCGAACCACGCTTCGGCCGTCGCCGGGTTGGTCGCAGCGGATGCACGTCCCGGACGGCGCGGCGCCGTCGAGCGGCATGTTGCGGATCGTCGCCTGCGTGTCGGTCTTGATCTGCGCCTCGCACTCGACCGAGCCGCACCACGGCGCGATCACGAAGCCGGGGCGGCCTTCCATCACCGCCTTGAACTCGTCGTGTGGACGCCACGCGCTGCGTGTGCTCGTCGCGGAACTGCACGGCGCGCTCGAAGCAGGTTCTTCTGGATCTCGTCGAGCAGGTCGCGCAGCCGGCCGGCGCAGGCCGTCCATCGGCACGCTCTGCTTCTCGCGCGTATCGCGCCGCGCCACCAGGACCGCGGACTTCTCGATGTCCTTCGGGCCGATCTCGACGCGCAGCGGCACGCCGCGCAGCTCCCACTCGGCGAACTTCCAGCCCGGCCGCTCCGTCGCGCTCGTCGAGCGTCACGCGGATGCCGGCGGCCGCGCAGCTCCGCTGAATCTCGCTGCGCGCGCGGCAGCACCGTCTCGCGCCAGTTGTCGCGGCCGATCGGCACGATCACCACCTGATACGGCGCGACCAGCGGCGGCAGCACCAGGCCGCTGTCGTCGCCGTGCGTCATGATCACGCCGCCGACCAGGCGCGTCGACACGCCCCACGACGTGCCCCAGACGTGCTGCACGGTCTTGTCGCGCGCCTGGAAGGTGATGTCGAACGCCTTCGCGAAGTTCTGCCCGAGGTTGTGCGACGTGCCGGCCTGCAGCGCGCGGCCGTCGCCCATCAGCGCCTCGATCGAGTAGGTGCGCAGCGCGCCGGCGAACTTCTCGCTCTCGCTCTTCTGGCCCTTGACGACCGGCATCGCGAGGACGCTCTCGGCAGTGTCGCGCGTAGACGTCGAGAATCATCAGCGTCTCGGCCTCGCGCCTCGTCGTGCGTCTCGTGCGCGGTGTGCCCTTCCTGCCAGAGGAACTCGGTCGTCCGCAGGAACGGCCGCGTCACCTTCTCCCAGCGCACGACGTTCGCCCACTGGTTGATCAGGATCGGCAGATCGCGCCACGACTGCACCCACTTGGCGTACATCGTGCCGATGATCGCTTCCGACGTCGGACGGACGACGAGCCGCTCCTCGAGCTCTTCGCCGCCGCCGTGCGTGACGTAGGCGACCTGCGGCGCGAAGCCTTCGACGTGCTCCGCTTCCTTGTTGAGGAGGCTCTCGGGGATGAACAGCGGAAAGTACGCGTTGACGTGCCCGGTCGCGCTTGAACTCGGCGTCGAACGCCTGCTGGATCAGCTCCCAGATCGCGTAGCCGTACGGCCGGATGACCATGCAGCCCTTGACCGGCGAATAGTCGGCCAGCTCGGCGCGGCGGACCACGTCGAGATACCACTTCGAAAATCCTGCGAGCGTGGCGTGATCTTCGGTGACGAACGAATCTTTCTCGGGTTTCTTCGACATCAATCTGCTTTCCGCACGCTAAAACAACACAAAGCACGCGAGAGGGACACAAAGAGTTTATCTTGTCTGAGATTGCGCGCGCGCATATCCACGACGTGAATCTTCCAGCGCGCGTCGTCGCGCGCCGGGAAGTCTGCCCGGAAGTGTCCGCCGCGGCTCTCCTCACGCCGGAGCGCGGCGCGGGCGACGAGCCGCGCGACGGTGAGGAGGTTGCCCTGGCGCCACGCGTCCGCGGTGTCGGGAGCCGCCGCCACAGCCGCGCGCTCCAGCGTGTCCACGGCCGTCGTCAACCCTTCTCGGGTGCGAAAGAGGCCGGCGATGCTGCCACATCAATTCTCTCAGGCTCGTCATCGGCTAATGGCTGATGGCTGAGGGCTGAGAAGTCGATGGCCATCGCCATCCGGCTCGTTGCCATCAGCCCTGAGCCATCAGCCACGACGCGGTCTGCCGCCAACGGCGCCGCCTGCGGCGATTCGACCATGGCGAGCGCCGCGCGCGCGCCGAAGACGAGACCTTCAGCAGAGAGTTGCTGGCCAGCCGGTTGGCGCCGTGCAGGCCAGGTGCAGGCCACTTCGCCGGCCGCATAGAGGCCGGGCAGCGACGTCCGCCCCCACACATCCGTATCGACGCCGCCCATGATGTAGTGCGCCGCCGGGCCGACCGGGATGGGATCGCGCGCGAGGTCGAGGCCGACCTGGCGCGCACATCGCGGCAATGGTCGGAAAGCGCCCGGTCACATAACCCGCGTCGAGGTGCGCGAGCGTGAGAAAGACCGGACCACGCGACGCCTCGGATTCGCGGACGATGCTGCGGGCGACCACGTCGCGAGGCGCGAGATCGCCGGCCGGGTGATAGCGCGTCATGAACGGCTCGCCGCGCACGTTCGACCAGGCGAGCGCCTTCGCCGCGCAGCGCTCGGAATCAGGAACCGCGGCGCCCCGGCGCGGTTGAGCGCCGTGGGGTGGAACTGCACGAACTCGAGGTCGGCGAGCCGCGCGCCGGCGTGAAATCCCAGCGCGATGCCGTCGCCGGTCGCCACCGCCGGGTTGGTCGTATCGCTGAAGACCTGTCCGGCGCCGCCCGTGGCCAGCAGCGTCGCTCGGGCACGCACCTCGTGGCGCCGTCCGGCGGCGTCGAAGTAGCGGACCCCGGCGGCGGCGCCGTCCTCGACGAGCACCTCGGTGACGAGGGCGTGGTCGATGGTGTCGACCGACGGCAGCGCGCGCACGCGCTCCCAGAGCACGCGGCCGATTTCGCGGCCGGTCGCGTCGCCGGCGTGCAGCACGCGCCGCACGCTGTGCCGCCGCTTCGCGGCCGAGCGCGGGCCGGCCGTCGGCGGCGAGGTCGAACCGCGCGCCCCACGCGATCAGCTCGCGCACGTCGCGCGGCCCGTGCTCCACGAGGACGCGGACCGCCGCTTCGTCGCACAGCCCGTCGCCGGCGCGCATCGTGTCCTCGGCGTGCAGCGACGGGCTGTCGTCGTCGCCGATCGCCGCGGCGATGCCGCCCTGCGCGTAGCCGGTGTTGCTTTCGGCAGGCTCGGCCTTGGTGAGGACGAGCACGCGGCCGATCGGCGCCAGGCCGATGGCGGCGCGCAGGCCGGCGACCCGCCGCCGACGATCACGAACGCCGGATCGCTGGTCGCGCTCAAGCGGGTGTTATCCTAGCAGCATCCGGATCTGATGGACCCCGCCGCCCCGTCCGCATCGACGTCCCGACCCGTCAGCGCGCCTACTCGATCACGATCGGCGACGGCGCGATCGATCGCGTCGGCCGCGCCCTCGACGAACTGCAGGCCCCGGCACGCCGGTTCATCGTCTCCAGCCCGCTCGTCTGGCGGTTCCACGGCGAGCAGATGGCGCGCGCGGTCCACGCCCCCGATCCGATCCTCGTGCCCGACGGCGAGCGCTACAAGCAATTGGCCACCGTCTCGCGGATCTACGACGCGCTCGTCCGCGTCAACGCCGACCGCGCCTCGACGCTCATCACCTTCGGCGGCGGGGTCATCGGCGACATGGCGGGCTTCGCCGCGGCCACCTTCCTGCGCGGCATCGCGCTGGTCCACGATGCCGACGACGCTGCTGGCGCAGGTCGACAGCGCGGTCGGCGGCAAGGTCGGCGTCAATCACCCGCTCGGCAAGAACATGATCGGATCCTTCTACCAGCCCCATGCCGTCGTCATCGACCCGCTGGTCCTGGCGACGCTGCCGCGCCGCGAGTTCCGCGCCGGCCTCTACGAAGTGATCAAGCTACGGGATGACCTCGAGCCGATCGCTCTTCGATCGCGTCGCGCGCGATCGCCAGGCGATTTTCGCGCGCGACGCCGCGGCGCTGACGCCGATCATCGCCGAGTCGTGCCGGATCAAGGCGAGCGTCGTCTCGGCGGACGAACGCGGAAGCCGGACCTGCGCCGCATCCTCAACTTCGGCCACACGGCGGGGCACGCCATCGAAGCGGTGACGAGATACCGCCGCTTCCGCCACGGCGAGGCGGTCGGCTACGGGATGCTCGTCGCCGCCGAGCTCGCCGCGCGCGCGGCGCGCTGGCCGAGGCGGACCGCAAGGCGCTGGCCGACCTCATCGCCAGCCTCGGTCCGCTGCCGCCGATCGCCGACCTCTCGGCCGCGCAGATCCTCGAGGCGATGCAGCACGACAAGAAGGTCATCGCCGGACGGCTGCACTTCGTGCTGCCGACCGCCATCGGCGCGACGGCGATTGTCGATGATGTGACCGCGAAGGAAATCCGGGCGGCGCTCAAGCGGTCGGGGTTCGCTAAGTACGACGCTTGAACGCAGAACGTGCAGAACACGCAGCATCTTTCTCAGCGGTTTCTGCGGTTTCTGCGTTGAACCGCGTTACTCGTCTGAGCTTGGCGGTGAAGGCCTTGTAGCTCACCTGCAGGACCTCGGCCGCGCGGCCGTGGTTGCCGCCCGCCTCCCTCAACGCCTGCTCGATCTTGCGGCGCTCCACTTCGATGAGCGTCCGCCGCGACGCCTCGGCCAGCGTACCCCGACAGATCGATCTTGGACCACGGCCCGCCGTCTTCGTCGACCGGCGCCGCCAGCGACGGTCCCCGGAACGACAGGTTCAGGTGGCGCGGGTGGATCGTGTCGCCTTCGGTGAGAATCGCCGCGCGCTCGATGCAGTTCTGCAGCTCGCGCACGTTCCCCGGCCACGGGATAGGTCCGCAGAGTCGTCTTCCGCCGCCGGCGACAGCACCAGCGGCCGCTTGTTCAGATCGCGGCAGAAGCTTGTCGATGAAGTAGCGCGCCAGCGTCGGGATGTCCGACGGGCGATCGCGCAGCGGCGGAATCACGATCGGGAAGACCGACAGGCGGAAGTAGAGATCCTCGCGGTATTGCCGCGCCGCGACCGCGGCCTTCAGGTTCCGGTTCGTCGCCGCGACCACGCGACGTCGACGTGCAGCGGCGTCGTGCCGCCGACCCGCTCGAAGCGTCTTCTCCTCGAGCGCGCGCAGGATCTTCGGCTGCAGCGACAGCGGCAGATCGCCGATCTCGTCGAGGAACAGCGTCCCGCGGTGGGCGAGCTCGAACTTGCCCGACTTGCGCTGCGACGCGCCGGTGAATGCGCCCTTCTCGTGGCCGAACAGCTCGGTCTCGAGCAGCGTTCTCGGGGATCGCCGCGCAGTTGATCGCGACAAACGGCCCGTCGTTGCGCGTGCTGAGCGCGTGGAGCGCGCGCGCGAACAGCTCCTTGCCGGTGCCGCTCTCGCCCTCGAGGAGCACCGTCGTGTCGGTGGCGGCCGCGCGGTGCAGCGCCACCGACACCTGCTTCAGCTTCGCGTCGTCGCCGACGATCTGCGGCGCGCCGCGGCGCTGCGCCAGCTCCTCGCGCAGGATCAGGTTTTCGGTGGCCAGCCGCCGCTGCGCCAGCGCCCGCTCGACCATCAGCAGCAGGTGCTCCGGATCGACCGGCTTCGCGAGAAAGTCGAGGGCGCCTTCCTTCATCGCCGCGACGGCGTCCTGGATGCTGCCGAACGCGGTCATCACGATGACCGGCAGCTGCGGGTCGAAGTCCTTCGACGGCGCGCAGCACGCCGAAGCCGTCGCCCTCGGTCAGCCGGAGATCCGACAGGACCACGGCGGGATGGCTCGCGAGCAGCGCGGCTTCCGCTTCGCGCTGGTCGCGCGCCTCGACGACGGTGTGGCCCTGCGCTTCGAGCGCATGGCGCAGCATCGTCCGCAGCGAGTCCTTGTCTTCGACGATGAGGATCGGGGATCGACCGAGTGCCGGGAGCGCGCGCTCATCGCCCGACGCTCTGGAGAGGCTGGAGAGGCGGAACGATCACCGCAGCCAGCCGGGCGGGAACACCGGCGCGGCGCGCTTCTTCCTCGAAGTCGGCAAGCGCCCTTCTTGCCGGCAGCGATTTCCTGCTGGAGACGGCCCAGGTCGCCGACCGCCTTCAGGCGCTCGCGCTCGATGACCGCCCGCTGCGCCGGATCGTCGCGGTTCACGAAGTCGGTCGCCAGCGAATTGATGCGCGTCTGAAGCGCCAGGAGGAACGACTCGTCCCGGTCGAGCTTGTCCTGAAGCGTCTTCCGGCGCCGGACCAATAGGCGCTGGTCCTTTACGGGACCCTTCTCCTTGGCCGGGGCCTCGGCAGTAGCCGGAGCAGGGTCAGCGGCGCCCGCCGAGGGCTCGGCGCCGGTCGCGGGCGCCGGGGTGGGCGTCCCGCCCGGGACCGCGGTCAGGTCCTTGTTGGTGTACACCTTGGCCGGCGCCTTGATGGTTTTGCGCCGTTCTTCCTCTTTTTCGCGACATCCGCGAGCGATTGGGCGCGAATCGGGGTGGATATCCCCATTCCGGCGAGTGGACGAGCAGGAGCACGACGACAGGACGAGGCTGCATGACTCGGCATTTCCTGTTGTTAGTATCGGTTCGAATCGAGAATATGTGAGGCCCCCGGGGCGGCCCAGACGCGCGCCCACCTCTCATGAGCCGGCGGCACGGCGCGGATCGCGGCCCCGGCACGTTGACCGGCCGGCCGATGTCGTCGGCCGGCGGCGGCTCGTTCTGCCAGATCACCAGCACGAGCGTCAGCACGATCAGGGCAACCACGCCGAGGAGAATGAGCAGCTTGTTCTGAGACAGCTCGAGAGACTCCCAGACCGAGACGCTGATCGGTTGCCCCTCGAGGCGGCAGCTCTTCGCCACAGCGCAGGCAGTAGGCGCGACCCGCCTTTGATTTGCGTCCCGCAGGACGCGCACACCACAAATCCCGCCAATGACTCACCTCGGCTCACGCCACGACAGGATGCGCAGGCCGGCGCGTCCCTGACCGTTATTGTAATCCTGCGGGTCGCCGGCAGCGGAGTTTTGGCCGCCCGCAGCCGAGCTCCGGGCAATGGTCATCTCGACGACCGTATGGGCGCCGCCTGGGCCGAACGCTTCCGCGCGTAACTCGAGGACGCCGGTCCCGGGGTTGCAGCTCCAGGCCGGCGGGTCGCCCGCGTCCTGACCGGGACCGCATCGCCACAGGGCGTGACGCCGTCCCGGGTGGCGTCGCCGTCGAGCTCGGACGAATCGTCGCCGATCATGCACGACGACGTAATACGGCGAGTTGACCGAGGCCGTCGGCATGAGGTCGCTCAGGCGGCCATAGCCGTACAGCTGCCAGCGCGGGTTGTTGGGACCCCAGGGGCGATCGCGCGTCACCTGGTTCATCGCTCCGTCGCTGCACGCGGTGATCGTTCCGCAGTTGAGCATGGCGAGCAGACGCGCCAGGTCAATCGTCGAGCCATCGGGCAGCGCGCGATCGCCGATCGGAGGGCCATCGACAAACGCCGACTGCACCGCGCCGCCGAGCAGTGGGGTCCAGTCCGGCACGGTGCCCAGTTCGCCGAGCACCCGCTCGAGCGCCGCGTCGGCGGCGTAGAGGCCCTCACTCCTGGTGCGGAAATTCGCGGCGATGATCGATTCCGACGAGGTCATCACCACGAGCGCCGCGCCGAGGCGGCCATCAGCAGCATCGCCATGATCGCCACCACGAGCGCGATCCGCTTTCACGGCGGATGTCCATGCGCCTTACCTCGCGAGATTGAGGTTGCGCGGGGCGACCTCGACGCGAATCTCCTGATCGGGCACCCACCTGATCCCGCCGGTCGACGTGCCGCCCCGGGCGAACAGCACGCCCGCGGGGCCGCGCAGCGCCGCGACTGCAGTCTGCACGCGCAGCGTGACGGCGATCTTGCGGATCCGCAGGAGGTCCGCGTCCCAGCGGTTCGCATCGGTGGCGTTCGGGCAGAATGGGCCGTCGGTCAGTTCCGCCGCAGCGAGCGGCACGAGCCGAGGCGTGCCGTCGCCGAGGACCGGCAGCTTCGGCGATGGCACGTCGCCGGGCGCGAAGAGGCAGTTCTCGAATGCCGCCCACGGCGCGACCGCCGCCGCGCTCGGGGCCGGGCCGTAGGTGGTCGGCGGCGTATTCGCGATCGACTGCCGCACCATCGGCGGCAGCGCCTCGCCGTAGTAGTCGAACCGCAGGGCCACCACGTTGTCGACGACCGGCACGTCATTGCCGGTCCCGTCGGACTGCATCAGTTGAAACGTGTCGGCCTTGAGAAAGTACGCGCGGTCGGACGCCTCGACGATCTTGCTGCCCGCGGCAAAGGTCGGGACGTCGGCGCCGGCCGGCTGTTCTCGCGGTGAGCGTCGCGGTCCCGTCCACGGCCGACGCGATCGTGTAGAGGTTGTAGCTGCCGCTGCCGTCGTAGACGAGGGACGGTCTGCTTTCCGGCGAACCCGCAGAGCGCCGCCGCCTGCCCGGTCGCCCGGATCGCGTGGGCAGTCCGATTCGACAGCGGGCGCGAAGCTGGCGGCCGGCCCCGAGAGGCTGGCGCCGAGCGTGGTCTGCGCGCTGGCCGACGGGACGGAAATAATCGTGATGCGATCGGCCGCAAACGTCCCCGGCGGATCGTTCTTCGTCACCCCTCGGCCGGAACGGCAGCACCGGCGGAAAGGAGTAGACGAGCGGCCCGGCGTGCAGTCCCCGATACGCGCCAGCGCCCGCCATCATCAGGTCCCTCGAAAGGGTGTCCGCGGCGACCCGGAGCCGCTGCTGCATGTCGGTGACTTCCAGGCTGCGCGGCGAACGCTCCGAGCGACGGGTGCATCAGGCTGAAGACGCTCGCCGTGACGAGGAGCAGCAGGCCGGCGGCGATGATCGCTTCGAGTACCGAGAAGCCGTCTTGACGATGCACGACTACCCTGCCTTCCGGGCCTTGACGCCGACGAGCCGCGCTTCGTCGGGCGCGCGGCGCCGCCGTCGCCGATGTGTCGGCGCCGTGGCTCCTCCGGCGCGCGTGACCAGCACCTGCAGGACGATGGTGTTGTCGGGTCGGCGGGCAGCGCCTCGATCGACCAGCGGCGGATGTAGGCCGTCCCCGCGGGCGGCGCCGTCCCGCCGCCAAGCGGCCTGCCGAACGCGTCGACAAAGTCGCAGTAGCCCTCGCTGATTGGTGCCGAGCGAGTGCGCCGGCGAAGGCTCAGCCCTCGACCGCCGCCGGTTTCCGGCACCGCCGAGGCGTCGGTGGTCGTGTCGGTCACCGGCAGCCCCAGCGCGTCGATACCCCACGTCAGGCCTCGCAGCTGCTCCATCTTCTGCTGCGCGAGGACGGCCGCGTAGGTCGTCGCGCTGAGCGCCGGCGACGGCGTGCGTCGCGAGCGCGAACAACTGCGCGAGCGCGGCGACAGCCACGGTGATGACGGTGGTCGCCACCAGCACCTCGAGGAGCGAAGCCGTGTTCGTGGCCGTGTGCCATGGCCATCTGACTGTCCCCCTGTGATGCGCACAAGGTGCAATCCAGGATCCACGCCGCGAACCCGCGATATTCCGGGCATTCTCGAAGATCAGCGCCGACAACCATCTGCAAGAACTGCCATCGGCCGGAAGCGGCTCGATCGAGAAAAACGCGAGGCCGCCCCATCTAGGTATGCTTAGCCGCGAGATGCGAACGCCCGGCAGGACGACCCTCCTCCTCTTTCTCTTCTTCCAGGCTCTCTGCGCTCACATCGTCGGGAACGCCTTCCGCGTGCCGGATGAATTCGAGGTCTATTTCCAGGTCGAGCATCTCGTCGACGCCGGCGATCTTTCGGTGCCGCAGACGCTGACGATTCGCACGCCGGTGGTGCGCGACGGGCAGACGGTCGGCAGCGAACCGATTTTCTTCGGTGAAGTCGGCGCGACGGCCGGCCGTACGCGCATACGGACCGCTGGCCGCGGTGCTGGCGCTGCCCACCACCTCGTGGCGCGCGCGGTCGCGTGGATCGCGGGCATCCGCGTTCGCCGTTGCCGGGCGGCCTCGCGTGGGTCTTTCTGGTTGGCGGCCTGACGATGACCGCCACGGCCACGGCGGCGGCGCTCGCGGTCGCGGGATTTCATCGAGCGGTGCTCGCGCTCGAGACGCCGCAACAGCCGGCCCTGGTCCTGTCGATGCTCCTCGGCGGCGCCACCGTGCTCTGGCCGTACGGCACCAGTTTCTATTCGGAAGCGTGGCAGGCGGCGGCGTTCGCATGGGCGGCCGCGGCGCTGCTCGAAGCGAGGCGCACGTCGCGGCTCGCGGACGCGTCTGCGCCGCGCCGGGCGCGCCAGCTCGTCGGCCTCGCCGCTCTGCTCCTCGCGGTCGCGGGGCTGACGAAGACCACCAGCCTGGTCTTCGCGCCCGGCTTCGTCGTCGCGGCCCTGTGCGATCGGTCCGTGCCGCCGCGCCGGCGTCTCGGGCAGCGGCCGCGGTCCTCGGGCTCGGCATCGCGCTCGCGACGGCGATCCACGTCTCCTGGAACGAGTACCGGTTCGGCCGGCGCTTTCGATTTCGGCTACGGGTGGAACGACATGATTCCGCAGCTGCCGCCGCGCCAGTTCCTCGCGGCCGACGTGCCGTTCGGGCTCGCGGTGCTGCTCTTCTCGCCCGGCAAGTCGATCGTCCTCCTGGGCGCCGGCCCTCCTGCTCCGCCGCGGCGCGCGCGAAGACGTTCTGGCGCCGCGAGCCGGGCGCGGCGCTCGGCCTCGCGTGCTCGGCCGTCGTCGGGCTGATCTTCTTCGCGGCGTACCTGTTTCCCGAAGGCGGCTACGCGCACGGGCCGCGGAATCTCGTGCCGCTCGTCCCGCTGCTGTTGCTTCCGGCGGCCGGGCCCGACGGCGGACGGTGGCCCGTGCCGGCAGTCGCCGCGTGTGCCGCGGCCGGCCTCCTGATGGCGTTGCTGGCGACATCGGTGTCGTTTCTCGAAGATCAGGGGGCCGCATCGGACCGGTGTCGCCGAACGTGTACTACCGGCGGATCGACCCGGCGCCCGGGCGCTCGTGGGTGCGGTATCGCCTCGACTACGTGCCGTTTGTCCTCGACGCTGCGCTCGGAGCGATGGCCGCGCGCTGAAACGCTCGGGCTCGGGCCCGACTTCTTTCCGCTCCATTTGCTGCAGGCGCGACGCCAGCTGCCAAACGGCGCGGCGATACCGGTGTGGTTGATCTGGACGCTTCCCGCGGTGTGGCTGGCGATGGCGGCGGCGGCGGGTGCCGAGGCTCATGCGTGCGCCGCAGCGCGCTCGTCCATAGCGTAGTGTCACGGCGTCTAGCCGGACTGTCGCGGCACGCCTGAAGTGCCGCACTTTCGCGATGCCGCGATGGTGACATCACGCCGCCGTCGGCAGGGTGATCTGCAGGCTGGCGCCGCCGTCGTGGCGAGGTGCCGACCACGATCCGGCCGTTGTGAAAGACGATGATCTTCTGCACGAGCGCGAGGCCGAGGCCGGTGCCGTTGCGCTTCGAGCGTGAAGAACGGGCGGAAGACGCGCTCGCGCAGCGCAGGCGCGATGCCGGGACCGTTGTCGTTGACGGCGAGGCGCGACAGCTTCGCCGCCGGATCGAGGTCCGACTGGATCGACGATGTGCGGCGCGCGCCGGCCCGCCGCTGCACGCCTCGAGCGCGTTGCGCAGCAGGTTGCTGAACGCCTGGCGCAGCAGCACCTCGTCGCCTTCGACGACGCCGAACTCGCCGCGCACTTCGACGTCGCCGCCGAGCGCGCGGGCGTCGGGCCGGATCTCCTCGGCCGCGCGCTCGCAGATGCGCGCGCAGATCGACGCGTCGGTCAACGTCAGCTGCTCGGGCCGCGCGAACTGCAGGAAGTTGGTCACGACCTGGCTGAGCGACTCGGTCTCGGCGCGGATGCCCTCGACATACGGCCGGTAGGCCTCGGGCAGCGCGTTCAGATCGAGCAGCTTGCTGTAGCCGTGAATCGTCGCCAGCCCGTTCCGGAACTCGTGGGCGATGCCGGCCGTCAGCTCCCCCACCGTCGCCAGGCTGTCCTTCAGCCGCAGCTGCTCTTCGAGATCCATCACCGCCGTGAGATCGGTGAAGAGGCAGATCGCGCCGTGCAGCTGCCCGTTCTCGTCCGAGAGCGGCGAGACGCCGACGCCGAGATGCGTGACGACCTGCCCGCTTCGAGATCCTCGCACAGCACGACGGCGCGGCGGACAATCGCCACCCGGCGCCGCAGGCACTCGTCGATGACTTCGAACAGCGGCCGCTCGCGCTCGCGTCCGCTGATACTCCTCGGAGGTCAGCGACTCGGGCACCGCGAGGATGCGCCGCCCCGCGGGGTTGAGGATCCGGATCGCGCCAGTCAGCCCGACGACGAGCAGCCCGGAAGTGAGGCTCGAGATGATTTCACCGCTCAGACGCTCGGAGGCCTCGGCGCGTGCGGCGGTCGCCCGCTCCTGCGCCCTGAGCTTCACCACCGCCTCCTGCAGCGCCGCCGAGCAGCGCCGTCTCCATGCCGTCGCCGCGCCGGCTGCGCCGTGTCGTGCGCGCCGCGGCAGAAAACCGCAGCAGCGCGAACACCACGACGGCGGCAAGGCCGCCGATGAGCGCGGTCAGGAGCAGCGGCGAATAGCCGGCAGGCGGCGTGATCGTCATCGAGCGCCACGGCCATCTGCGCTCACAGCATCCCCAGGTACCAGGCGAGGACCTGCGGGCCGACCGTGGCCGCCACCGCGGCCCCGAGCGCGAGGAAGCGTGCCGAACGGCAGCGCGTACTTCATCCCGCCGCGCCTGGTGACGATCAGGATCATCCGATGACCGTGCCGCTCACCGACGCGAGCATCAGCGTCAGCAGCGTCAGCGGCCAGCCGAGGAACGCCCCGATCATCGCCAGCATCTTGACGTCGCCCATGCCGAGGCCTTCCTCGTGCCGAATGCGGTAGTACGCCTCGGCGATGCCCACACAGCACGCCGGCCCCGACCGCGATCCCGATGAGCGACGACAGCCAGCCCGGGCGGGCTGAACAGGCTGAACACGAACCCGACGACGATGCCCGGCAGCGTGATCGCATTCGGCAGGAGGTGATGCTCGAGATCGATCGCGAACAGCACGATCAGCGCGCAGCCGAAGATCAGGCGCGACGGCCAGCAGCGGCCCGGGCCCGTAATACCACCACGCCGCCGCGAACATCACGGCGGTGAGCGCTTCGACCAGCGGATAGCTGCACGCTGATGCCGGCGCGCCGCAGGTGCGGCAGCGGCCGCGCGAGCGCGAGATAGCTGAGCGACCGGGATGTTCTCGTACCACGTCAGCTCGCGCGCGCAGTGCGGGCACGCCGACGAGCGGCCAGACGACCGACTTGCGCAGCGGCAGGCGATAGATGACCACGTTCAGGAAGCTGCCGATCACGGCGCCGAACGCGGCTGCGGCGGCGAGGCAGAGCGCCTGCGGCAGCGCGTCCGATCATGCGGCAGCGCCCATCTGGCGGACCGGCTCGGTCGGCAGCGGCGCCAGCGGCGGACGCGCGACAGGCGTCACCTGGCCGTCAGGCGTCAGCTCGTAGGGCGTCCCCGCACGGATCGAGCGGCACGCCGCGAATCGTCCGCGCGCGCACGAGCACCGACCAGTCGGCCGGCGGCTGCCCGGCCTGCGCGTCGATAGTCGTTCACCACGCTCTGCAGATGCGTCGATCTCGTCGAGCGCCCGCAGCTGCGTGAGGCGCCGTTCCGCGTCCTTGCGCAGCCATCTCGGTTTCCGCCGACTGACGAATCGAGTCCCACATCCGCCGCGAGGACTGGCGATCGCCGCCGGTGGCGAGCGTCGTCGCCGCCGAGCGAGCGCGAGCCACCACGGCGCGCCCGGCATCTCGCTCGCCTTGCGGAACGCCTCGGCGGCGGCGCGGTAGTCGTGATCGGCACCAGTAGTGCACGAAACCGATGTCCTGCATAGCGCCCACTTCGTGGGCTGGGTGCGCAGGCCCTTCTCGAGCAGCGCGATCGACAGATCCGGGCGGCCGGGGCCGGACGGATACGGCTCGGACAGGAACACCGAGCCGAACCGGTAGGCGATGTTGAAGCGCGGGTCGAGCGTGGTCGTGAGATCGAGCATCGGGTGAGAGCAGATCGTAGGACTCCGGCGTCGGCGGTGGGCGCTGCTCGGCCAGCTCCTTCGCGAGGCGCAGCTTCCGTGACCCGTAGTACTGCAGCGTGCGGATCCAGTAGCGATCGGCCATCAGCGGCGAGCATAGGCGCCGGCGAGCCGGCGCGGCGTCGTGCCGGACTGCAGGTAGAGCATTTCCTGCGCCGTCGACGGCGGCGGATATGCGAGCCTCGCGCACCGCCTGCAGCCTGGCCGCGCCCGCGACCAGCGACGACGGCGATGACGACCGTGGCGGCGGTGGAGCCGGAGGTCTGGTCGCCACTACTTGAAAATCGCGCCGCGAGAAGATGGCCACCGAGATCGACGAGGAGCATGGCGATGTAGACGGCGGCGTAGCGCGACGGACAGCGCGAGGTAGCCGGCCGGCACCTGCCACGCCGTGCACGACGCTCGTCCTTGACGTCGAACTGCGCCAGGTTCGGCAGCACCCAGTAGAGGCCTCGCGCGCAGCCGCGCCGTCAGCCGGCGAATCGACGACGTCCTGGAAGTTGCGCAGGTCGCCGCTGAAGTGGCCGACGATGTAGAGCCCGAAGGTCAGCGCCGCCGACAGCATCGGCGTCGAAAACGTCGAGAAGAACATGGCGATGCGCCGTCACGAGCATCAGCTCGACGAAGATCAGGCCGACCGCCTTCGAGCAGCGCCGGATCGAGCGCCGGCGCGTCCCACGCACCAGCCTGGTCCTCCGGCGGCATGCCCCAGGTCATGTAGGCCGAGGACGGCGTACAGCGCCGCGCGCCATGATCGCCGACGTTGACCGCCGAGCGTCAGCGTCAGGCCGCAGTACTTGCCGATGACCAGCTGCGACCGCGCGGATCGGCTTGGCGAGCAGCGAGTAGATGCTGCGGCGCTCGACCTCCTTCGAGACGAGGCCGATGCCGATGAACACCGCGATGAACAGCCCGAACAGCGACGTCGCCGCGAGGCCGAGGTCCTTGATGATCTTGACGTCCTGCCCGGCGGTCAGCTGGCCGAGCAGATACGACGCGCCGATCAGCAGCATCGCGAAGAGACACGAGGTTGTAGAGGACCTTGTCGCGGACCGACTCGCGGAACACGTTGACGGCGATCGCGCCGAGTGGCCTTCATCGACGCGCTCCCGCGCCGTCGTCGCGCCGCGGCGCGCCGCGCCGTCTCGGGCATCGTCACCTGCTCGACGAAGAAGTCCTCGAGCGTCTGCGCGGATCGGGTTCAGCGACACCAGGTGCGCGCCGGCCGCGGTCAGCTCGCCGAGCAGCTGCTCGGGCGGCGGTTCGAGCGGCAGGTCGAGCAGTGTAGCGCCCCTCGCCGATGCGGACGACGCGCCGGACGCGCGCGCCGAGCGATCGCGATGAGCCGCGTCGCCGGCGCCGGCGACGACCAGCTCCCAGCCGCTGGCGCTGAAACGCGCAGCATGTCGGTCAGCCGGCCGGCGGTGACCAGGCGGCCCTTCGCCAGAATCGCCACGCGGCTGCACAGCGCCTCGGCGTCGCTCAGCACGTGCGAGCTGAAGAACACCGTGCAGCCGCGATCGCGCAGCCGCAGGATCAGCGCCCGCACGTCGCGCCGGCCGAGCGGGTCGAGCCCCGACATCGGCTCGTCGAAGATCACGAGCTCCGGATCGTTGATGAGCGCCTGGGCGATGCCGACGCGCTGCAGCATGCCCTTCGAGAACTTGCGCAGCTGCAGGCGGCGCTCGGCGCCGATGCCGACCTCGTCGAGCAGGCGACTGGCGCGCGCGCGGCGCTCGGCGCCGCGGATAGCCGAAGAGCGCGCGCGAAGTAGATGCAGCAGCTCTTCGGCGGTGAGGTAGTCGTAGAAGTAGGGGTTCTCGGGCAGGTAGCCGAGGCGGCGCTTGACCGACGAGATCGCCGAGCGGGCGGCCGAGCATCTCGGCGTCGCCCGAGGTCGGAAAGACCAGCTGCATCAGCAGCTTCAGCGTCGTCGTCTTGCCGGCGCCGTTCGGGCCGAGGAAGCCGAAGACCTCGCCCGCTTCGACGTCGAGCGTCAGGCGGTCGAGCGCGCCGGTAGGACCGCTTGCGCCAGAAGCCGACGGCGGTAGTCCTTCGTCAGCTCATGAGCGATGGCTCGCAGGCGTAGTGTCCACGCTAGACGGACCGGACCGGTCATTTCGATGCGGCGGCGCGCTGCAGCTCGATCGCGATCGCCTGATCGAAATACTGCGGCGGCAGAGCCGCCCTCGATTCTCACGCCGTTGATGAAGAAGGTCGGCGTCGACTTCACGTTGAGCTGGCGGCCGAGCGCGACGTCGCTCTTCACGAGGCTCGAGCGTCGACCGGGTATGCTCGCCTCGAAGTCGGTGATCTGGGCGATGTCTCGCGCCGCCTGGCGCACCGACGGCGGCGTCATCGCCGGCTGATGGGCGTAGAGCCATTCCTCCATCGCTTCGCGCTTGTTGTGCGCCGGCGCGAGCCGCACCGCCACCGCCGCGTCGCACGCGGCGGAATGAATCGTCTGGGCCGAGCGCGTCGTTGCAGTCGCGGTTCAGCGGGTAGTCCTTCATGCACCAGGCGCGACCGCGCCGGGGCGCTCCGCTTCGTATTTCGCGAAGATCGGCTTATGCTGGGTGTAGGACTGGCCGCACGCCGGGCACTGATAGTCGTTGAACTTCACGACCAGCACCTTCGCGCCCTCGGCCGGCACGATGAGCGGCACGCGCGGCTGCGCGGCGATACCACCGCTCGAACTCCGATTTCTGGGTCTCGGTCGGCGGGCAGGGCCGCGCGGCCTGCGCGCCGGCCGGCTGGCGCCGACCGCGGCGGCTTCGCGCGGAAGAACGCGAGCGTGGACGCGGCGCCGGCGAAGAACAGCACGGCGAGCGTCGATGGCCAGCGGGCTCGACGAAACACGCGGCATCCCGGGAAGCGCGGCGAGGCAGTGTAAGTCATGGGGAAGGATGTCGCCGCACCCGACGACGGAACAGCCCGATCACCGCGGCATAGCGTGGTCAGGCAGAGCAGGCACACCGCCTTCAGGATGAAAAACGACGCGTAGCCGAGGTAGAGGACGACGGCGAGCGCCAGCGTCGACATGAACGAACAGGTAGCCGGGCACGCTTCTCCCGCACCTGCGGCGCGCGCCTTGAGCCCGGCGACCGAGAGCAGCGTCGCCGCGACGAAGAACAACCCGCCGAAGATGGCGACGGGATCCCGCGCAGCGTGCCGAAGCGGCTCTGATGAGACCTGCGTGCAGCTGATGGTCGTGCTGACGTCGCAGAAGCTGCGATACGTCGGGTCGTTGAGGATGTGGTAGTGGGTGTAGGCCGCGGCTCCGGAAGCGGCCAGGCCGACGAGCGCACAGGTGAGCGCCAGAACTGCGCGCGCGTTGGCTCATAGGCTGTTACGAGTTGTAGCTGAGGCCGGGTCCGGCGTCAGAGCGCAGTCCGGACAAGGCGAAACACGGTCACGGCATTCGCGCCAGAACCGGGACAGATCGAATCAGATGATGCCGAGCTGCTGCCTACTGAACCGGCTGTGACAGGCGCGGCCGGCGCCGCCAGCCGGCGGTCGTCAGCGGCGCTAGCCGTGTCCTGGAAAATCGTGCCGCGCTCGTCGGTGCGCGAAGTGAGCGGCTGGCCCGTGCCGCGTTGGGCGTGACCGGGTTCGCGGTGGCGAAGTAGTGGCCGAGCGAGTCCGCCGTAGGCGTTGCAGGTCGACGCCGGCGACACCACGGTCGATCACGCGTGCCGGCGCGACGCGACCGCGACTGTATGGCCGCTCTTCGACCGACGCTGTCGCTCGATGCCGAGGTCAGAGCTGATGAAGCCCTGGCCGCCCGACGGCGCCTTCGCGAACAGCTGCGTCCAGGTCGATCGCGTAGCCGCCCTGGCCGCAGCTCGACGAGAACGCCTGCCTGGCCGCGAGTTGATGGCGCGCAGCGAACCGATCGCCGACGCTTCGTTGCCCGACATACGGGCGCGGAGCAGGCCGGGAATCGCGATCGCCGCGATGATGCCGATGATCGCCACGACGATCAGCAGCTCGATGAGGGTGAAACCTTTGGCGTTACGAATCTTCATTTCTGTCTCCCTTGACCAAACATTGTCCGGCAATGAAGAAAGGTTCTGACCTGCCGGGACCAAACTGCGAATCTGGCGAGAACACTGAACGGGCTGAACGGGTGCCGTCGGCGCGCGGCAGCGGTCGTGGCGGCCCGGCCGTGGCATCTGGAAAATCGTGCCACTTCGTCGGTGCCCAGTAGCGGCTGCCCGTACCGTTGGGCGTGACCGGGTCGGAGTCACGCGAGAGGTAGGGCGAAACGAATCCGCATCGGCGATGTCGACGCCTTCGCGGCACCGGTCGTCACGATGCCCCGGCCTGCGAGCGCGACGATCGTAGCGCTATTCGTGACGCTGTCAGCTCGAGCCGGAGATCCGGGCTGATGAAGCCCTGGCCGCCCGGGTGGGGTTCGTGCACGAGGTGGACCGAGGCGTCGACCGCGTAGCCGCCCGGCCGCAGCTCGATTTGATACGCCTGCCTTGGCTGCCGGTGCTGATGGCGCAGCGCGGAAACCGATCGCCGACGCTTCGTTGCCCGGCCATACGGAGCGCGGAGGAGGCCGGGCATCGGCGATGGCCGCGATGATGCCGATGATCGCCACGACGATCAGCAGCTCGGATGAGGGTGGAAACCTTGGCGTTACGAATCTTCATTCTGTCTCCTCCTGAAAAGTTCGGCGGGCGATCCGTCGTCGTTCTGACGATATCGATCGCGCGTAATTGACTGAGCGCATCGCGAATGCCACTGCGGCGCTTTCCGGCTGCTGACCGTTGTAGTAAGACTGTTGAAGTTAACAGACTTGGCTGGACGCACACGGAAATCGAGGCCGGAACGGTGGAAGCACTGACAATTATTGCGGCGTCGCATGGAATGTCAACGCCCGGAGAATGCTCCAGCTAACGCGAGGTTGTATTTCTTGACGTAGTAGCGGAACGACCGGAAGCTCATGCCGAGCAGTTCAGCGGCCCTGACCTGAACGCCGCCGGCCCGCTCGAGCGCCTCGGACGATGTAGCCGCGCTCGATCTCCTTGACGTGGCGCCTCGAGGTCGAAGCCGACGTCCGGCAGCGTCCGTCGACGCGGCGCCGGCCATCGATCGCGGCGACTCGCCGCGGATACGGTCGCCGGCAGGCTCTCCGGCAGGATCGTCGGGCGTCGCTTCGAGGGCCACCGCCCGCTCCATGACGTTCTCGAGCTCGCGGATGTTGCCGGGCCAGTCGTGGCTGCACGCAGCAGCTCCATCGCCTCGTGCGAGATGCCCGTGATCGCCTTCTCCATCTGCTCGGTGTAGCTTCGCGAGGAAGTGCTCGGCGAGCAGCGGGATGTCCTCGCGCCGCTCGCGCAGCGGCGGCAGCGACGATCGGGATGACGTTGATGCGGTAGATAGAGGTCTTCGCGGAACCGCCCCTCGGCGACCGCGCTTCGTCAGATCCTGGTTGGTGGCGGCGATCACGCGGATGTCGGCCTGCAGCTCCTCGAGGCCGCCGACGCGGCGGAAGCGGCGCTCCTGCAGCACGCGCAGCAGCTTCACCTGCATCACGGCGCTCATCTCGCCGATCTCGTCGAGGAAGACCGTGCCGCGTCTCGGCGACCTCGAGCAGCCCCTTCTTGTTGCGTGTCGGCGCCCGTGAACGAGCCGCGCATGTGGCCGAACAGCTCCGACTCGAGCAGGTTCTCCGGCATGCGCGCCGCAGTTGAGCGACGACCATCGGCTTGTCGCGCCGCAGCGAGTGGAAATGGATCGGCCTGCGCGACGAGGCCCTTGCCGGTCCCAGACTCGCCGGTCAGCAGGATCGTGCTGTTGGTGCGCGCGACCGTCTCGATCATCTTGAAGACGTCGAGCATCGCCTCGCTGCGGCCGATGATGTTCGAGAACTGGTGCGACGAGCCCGAGCGTCCGCTTGAGCAGCACGTTCTCCTGCCGCAGCTGCCGGTTCTCGATCTTCTCGCGCACCTTCATCTTGAGCAGATCGATGTCGAACGGCTTGCTCAGGTAGTCGCAGGCGCCGAGCCGCATCGCCTCGACCGCGGTCTCGGTCGACGCGAACGCGGTGATCATGATGCCGAGGATGTCCTGATCGATCTGCTTCGCGGCGCGCAGCACGTCGACGCCGCTCAGGTCGGGCATCTTGATGTCGGAGATCAGCAGGTCGACCGGCTCGCGCTCGAGCAGCGTCGATGGCGGCGCGGCCGTTCTCGGCGAGCAGCACCTCGTAGCCCTCGCGGCGCAGCACGATCGCCAGCAGCTCGCGCATCGATCGCTCGTCGTCGACGACCAGGATGCGCGGCGGCCGGCGGTCGGTCGGCGGCGACGGCGGGTTGCAGCGCCGTGCTCACGGTGACCACCGCCGCGCCGCGCCGGGCAGGCGCACGGACACGGTCGTGCCGGCGCCGGGCGACGAACTGACGCTGAATCTCGCCGTTGTAGTCGGTCACGATGCGGTGGACGATCGCCAGCCCGAGGCCGCTGCCCTTGGCGAAGGTGCCGTGGAACGGCTGGAAGAGCCGTTCGAGCTCTTCCGGCGGGATGCCGATGCCCTCGTCGCGCACCGTCAGCACCACGCCGCCCGACGCCGGCTCGAAGCGCGCCGATCAGCATGCAGCCGTCCGCCGTCGGGCATCGCCCGCAGCCCGTTGGTCGCGAGGTTCCAGACGATCTGCTTGATCTGGCCCTTCGTCGGCCTCGTACCAGCAGCTCGGTGTCCGGGACATCGACGACGATCTCGTGCCCCTCGTGCACCTCCGGCGCTGTTGCGCAGCAGCAGCGCCGTGTCGTTGAGCGCGCGCCGCACGTCGAAGCCGCTCGATCTGAAACCGCTGCGGCCGCGCATAGGCGAGAAACGACCGGATGGTCGTGTTCAGCCGCTCGGACTCGCGCAGCACGATGTCCATCAGCTGCTCCTGCTCGCTGCTGAGCGGCAGTTCCTGGCGCAGGATCTGGATCGAGCCCGGACATCGACGCCAGCGGGTTGCGAATCTCGTGCGCGATGCCCGCGGCCATCTCGCCGACCGCCGCGAGGCGCTGCTGGATCGCCGAGTCGCGCTCGAGCTTCTTGATGTCGTCACGTCCTGAAACGTGAACAGCAGCCCGACGCGTCCGCGCGGCGTCTCGAGATGGGTCGCGGTCAGGCCGATCTCGATCGCCCCGCGCCGTCGCCGGTCCGGTACGCGTACTCGTGGCGCCGGCGCCCGCTTCACTCGCGAGGTCGGCCTGCAATCGATTCGCATGACCGCCGCCGGCAGCTGCAGCACTTCGTCGATCGGCCGGCCGACCGCCGGCGCGAACGGCAGGCCGGTGATCGACTCCGCGCCGCGGTTGAAGCGTGAGGATGCGCAGCGCCGGATCGGCCGTCGCCGAGGCCGCTCGGCAGGCTGTCGATGACGTGCTGGTTGAGCGCCTGCAGGTCGGCGATCTCGGTGGACGCCTGCTCGAGTCGCGCACCGCCGACCGCAGCCTGTCGGCGAGCGATCCGCTGAGCAGCGCGACCGCGAAGAACCCGAGCACGTTCAGGCGCCACGCTGTAGCGCGCCACCGACGGCGAGCGGCAGCGCGAGCGTCGAGGCGTTGAACCACGGATCCGCAGCGCAGCCCGGGACGCGGCACATACTGCGCGAGCACGAGGCCGCACATACAGAATCGTGCTGAGCGTCGCCACGAGCAGCCCGCCGCGCGCGGAACTGCTGGATGGTGCTGGCGGCGATCACCGGCGGGACGTAGAGCGAGCGTGAAGTAGCTGGTGATGCCGCCGGTGAAGTAGATGAACGCGGAGACGATCAGGGCGTCGCCGGCCAGCTGCACGTCGAGCAGCCAGCGGTGACGGTCGATGAACCGCAGCGTCAGCGCGTAGGCGATCGGTCAGCGCGGTAGGTCAGGCCGATCAGGAAGAAGAACGGATCGACCGGAAACGACCCGGGCGAGCGTGATCTGCAGGACGATCGCCGATCCGAGCAGGATCGTGCCGATGATCGCGCGGATGGCGATCAGCCACGCGACGGTGCGGCGCAGGCTGCGGTCGATCAGCTGAGGAACCCTTCGCCGGGCGCACCCTCGCGGCCCCGGCATACTGGTGTCCCCTGCGTCGGCGAACATCTAAGTCAGCTTCGAGATCAAGTCGAAGATCGGCAGATACATCGCGATGACGATGCCGCCGACGATGACGCCGAGGACGGCGATCATGATCGGCTCGAGCAGCGTCAGCAGGCCGGCCACCGCCGTGTCGACCTCTTCCTCGTAGAAGTCGGCGATCTTCGCCAGCATCGTGTCGAGCGCGCCGGTCGCCTCGCCGACGCCGATCATCTGGGTGACCATCGGCGGGAACACCTTGGTCTCCTTGAGCGGCACCGGAGATGGTTTCGCCGCGCTCGATGCTCTTGCGCGTCACCATGATCGCGTCCTCGATGATCGCGTTGCCCGGCGGTCTTGGCCGTGATCTCGAGGCCGTCGAGAATCGGCACGCCCGAGCTGATCAGCGTCGACAGCGTGCGGCAGAACCGCGCCACCGCGATCTTGCGCAGGATGTTGCCGAGCACCGGCATCTTCAGCAGCGATGCTGTCGATCACGCGCCGGCCGTTCTCGGTCGCGTAGTAGGTGCTGAACGCCGTAGCCGACGGCGCCGGCGCCGACGAACAGGAACGGGAAGTAGCGGACCAGGTTGTTGCTGAGCGCGATGACGACGCGGGTCGGCAGCGGCAGGTCGGCGCCGAGGCCGGCGAACAGCGCCGCGAAGGTCGGAATGACCTTCCACAGAATGACGCCGACGACGACGCCGGCGATCACGACGACGGCGACCGGGTGAGATCATCGCCGACTTGACCTGGCCGGCCAGCTTGACGGCCTTCTCGATGTAGGTCGCGAGCCGCTTGAGAATGGTGTCGAGGATGCCGCCCGCCTCGCCCGCCGCGATCATGTTCGTGAAGCAGCGGGTCGAACGTCTTCGGGTGCTTGCGCATCGCGTCGGCGAGCGACGCGCCCGACTCGACCGACGTCCGCGTCTCGAGGATGACGGCGGCGAAGTTCTTGTCCTCTTCCTGCGTGCCGAGAATGTCGAGGCACTGCACCAGCGGCAGGCCGGCGTCGATCATCACCGAGAACTGCCGCGTGAAGACCGCCAGGTTCTTGGCCGCGACCTTCTTGCCGATCTTGCCCGACCTTCTCTGTCTTGTCGCGCGCCGCGGCCTGCTTTGCCGGCCTTCGCCGGGTGATCCGGGTGACCTGGATCTGCTCGCGCCGGAGCGCGGCGACCGCGGCGTCCATCGTGATCCGGCGGCCCGCTCGCCGCTCACGGTCTGCCCGGCGCGCGTCCGTCCGCGTATACGCAAAGTCGGCATATCGATCCTTCTGCGCTTCTACGCTTCTGACTTCGACTTCAACTTCTACCGACCGCGTCGCGCACCGGCCGCCGGCGCCGTCCCCGGCGCGCGCGTCCCAGCCCGCGCCCGGCGACGACGCCGACGCCGCGGTTGATCATGTCCTGCAGCTCGTCCTTGTTCGACGAGGCCGCCATCGCGGTCTCGAGCGTGATCAGCCGCTTCATGTACAGGCTCGCCAGCGACTGGTTCGCCGTCTGCATGCCGAGCTTGTCCTGGCCGGTCTGCATCGAGCCGTAGATCTGGTGAATCTTGTCGTCGCGAATCAGGTTCCGGATCGCCGGCGTTCGGCACCATGATCTCGAGCGAGCACGACGCGGCCCTTGCCGTCGGCCCTCGGCAGCAGCGCCTGACAGACGATGCCCTCGAGCACCAGCGACAGCTGGGTGCGGATCTGCGCCTGCTGACCGGCCGGGAAGATGTCGATGATGCGGTTGATCGTCTGCGCCGCCGAGTTCGTGTGCAGCGTGCCGAACGTCAGGTGCCCGGTCTCGGCGATCTTCAGCGCCGCTTCGACCGTCTCGAGATCGCGCATCTCGCCGATGCAGCACGATGTCGGGATCCTCGCGCAGCGCGGCGCGCAGCGCGTTGGTGAAGCTGTCGGTGTCGCTGTGCACCTCGCGCTGGTTGACCAGGCAGTTCTTGTGCTGATGGATGTACTCGATCGGATCCTCGATCGTCGAGGATGTGCTCGTGGCGCTCGGAGTTGATCTTGTCGAGCATCGCCGCCAGCGTCGTCGACTTGCCGCTGCCGGTCGGACCGGTGACGAGGACCAGGCCGCGCGGCCGCTCCGCCAGGTTGGCGAGCACCGCCGGCAGGCCGAGGTCGCCGAAGCGTGCGGATCTTCTCCGGGATGAGCCGGTAGACCGCGCCGACCGCGCCGCGCTGGTTGAAGACGTTGCAGCGGAAGCGCGCGCCGATCGCCTTGATGCCGAACGAGAAGTCGAGCTCGCATGGTCTCCTCGAAGCGCTTCTTCTGCGAGTCGGTCAGCACGCTGTAGACGAGCTGCTTGGTGTCGGACGGCGTCAGGTCGGGCAGCGGCAGCCGCTGCAGGCGGCCGTGCACGCGGACCTGCGGCGGCGTGTTCGGTCGGCGATGTGCAGGTCGGAGCCCTCCATGTCGACCAGCGTCTTCAGCAGCTCGGGTAATGTTGCCATGCTTATTTCGACCGTTCTCCCTGACGACTTCCTCGATCGTCGTCACGCCGTCCTTCACCTTGCGCAGTCCGCTCTGCCGAAGCGTGATCATGCCTTCGTCGATCGCCTTGCGCCGCAGCTCCAGGCCCGACGCGCCGACGAGAATCAGCTCGCTGCAGCTCCTCGCCGATCTCCATCACCTCGTAGAGGCCGACGCGGCCCTTGTAGCCGGTGTGTGTTGCAGCGGTCGCAGCCGGCGCCCTTCATCGGCGTCACGGCGTTGGCGTCCTCCTGCGGTGAAGCCGGCCGTGCATCAGCGCCTCCGGCGTCATCGGGTTGCGGCTCCTTGCAGTTCGACGCAGATGCGGCGCACGAGGCGCTGCGCGCAGATCAGATGCACCGAGCTGGCGACCAGGAACGGCTCGATGCCCATGTTCATCAGCCGGTTGATCGTGCTCGGCGCGTCGTTGGTGTGCAGCGTCGAGAGCACGAGGTGGCCGGTGAGCGCCGCCTTGACCGCGATTTCCGCGGTCTCGAAGTCGCGGATTTCGCCGACCAGGATGATGTTCGGGATCCTGGCGGAGGAACGAGCGCAGCGCCGCCGCGAAGTTCAGGCCGATGTTCTCCTTGACCTGGACCTGGTTGATGCCGGCGAGGTTGAACTCGACCGGGTCCTCCGCGGTCATGATGTTGGTTTCGGGCGTGTTGATCTTCGCGATCGACGAGTAGAGCGTGTTGGTCTTGCCGCTGCCGGTCGGGCCGGTCACGAGCACCATGCCCCACGGGCGCGCGAATCGCGCTGCTCGAACTTGGCGAGCGACTCGGCTCGAACCCGAGCTTCGTCATGTCGAGCATCAGCTTGTCCTTGTCGAGCAGACGCATGCACGATCTTCTCGCCGAAGAGCGTCGGCAGGCACCGAGACGCGGAAGTCGATCTCCTTCGGCTCGCCGCTCTCGTTGAAGCGGATCTTGATGCGGCCGTCCTGCGGCAGGCGCTTCTCGGCGATGTCGAGCTTCGACATGATCTTGACGCGCGACGACGATCGCGTCGCGATACTTCATCGGCGGCGCCATGATGTTGTAGAGGATGCCGTCGATGCGGTAGCGGACGCGCAGCTCCTTCTCGTACGGCTCGATGTGGATGTCGCTGGCGCCCTTCTGAATCGCCGACATCAGCACGACGTTGACGAGCCGGACGACCGGCGCCTCTTCGCCCTGCTTCGCGCAGCGCCTCGGCGCTGATCTCCTGCAGCTCCTCGAGAACCTCGACGTCGTCGGCGCCGACGCCCAGCGAGCTCTGCAGCTCCTCGAGGCCCCGGCTGGCCATCTCGAGGCGCGCTGCCGGTGCCGCGGCGGCGCCCGGCTTGCCGCCCTTCGGCCGGCGCGCCGCCGCGCTTGCCGCTCGGGTAGTAGCTTCTCGATCGCGTCGGTGATCGCCGCTTCCGAGGCGACGACCGGCTCGACCGTTGTAGCCGGTCATGAACTTGATGTCGTCCATGGCGAAGACGTTGGTCGGATCCGTCATCGCGATCGTCAGCGTCGCTGCCGGAGCGGCTGAGCGGGATGATCTGGTAGCTTCTGCGCGGTCTCGGTGGGGACCAGCTTGACGACGGTCGGGTCGATCTCGAACTGCGCGAGGTTGATCGACGGGACGCCATGCTGCTTGCTGAGCAGCGCGGTGATCTCCTCGTCCTTGACGAACCCCATCTTGACGAGGTTGTAGCCGAGCTTTCCCCCGTTGGCCTTCTGGTGATTCAGGGCCTGCTGGAGCTGCTCTGGGGTGATCAGTTTCTCCTTTAGGAGGAGTTCGCCTATTCGGACGGCCATTAAACGCTATAGGATAGCACGGAATTGACAATTTATGTCAGAGAAGTGACCTAAAACGTCACTCTTGGAGCGACGCCCCAACCCGCGGCGCCCCTCGTCGTCGCCGCCTCCCGGTCAGCTCTGCGTCGACGATACGTGCCCTGGACGGAGCGCCGCGCTCGCACCGCCGCTCGGCGCCATCGGCGCTCGCCGGTCGTGCTGGCGCTGATGCCGCCCCGCGCGACGCCAACCCGTCGCTTGAACATCCAGAATCTCGCCGCCGGCGCCGATCCGCCGCTCCTCGCCGCAGCACCGTCGGGGTCTTGACCAAGTCCGCGTCGAACGGCCACGGTGGCGTCCCGATGGCCCCGCGGATTCCCGGTGGTGAACGCTGCCCCCGCCCGGGCACGGCGCCGGGAGCTTCCGCGTCTGCGTCGCCGTCTCCGAACTCAGGTTCCGTGACGTTGCGGACCATCAGCCCGACCCGCGTCTTGCCGAACATCACCATCGCCCCCAGATCCAGCCCGCCCTCTGTCTCCCCAGCGCGTTCAGGAGCTTTGACGGTCGAACCGAGCACCAGATGACTTGCCGATGGATTGGCCGACGGTGGCGCTGAACACACTGAGGCTGCCCTCATCTTCTCGGCTTCCGCCGGTCCCGGCTGTAGCGATGCTGGGGCGAATTTCGGTCGTCGGCACGCGGTAATAGCTGATGCCGAGGGCCGGGAAGCCGAGACGACATCGCCTCGGAGACCCTCGCCCGGCCGGTCGATGGGGTGGGCGTACTCGATAATCGCGCTGAAATAGCGCGCCGCCGGCTGAGGCCCGCCGGGTTCCACCAGGTCGCCGTGGCATCGTCGGCCACGGCCGTGAAAGCGCCGCCCATCCCAGGGCGCTCGCACGCCAACCATGTCTGCTGGACTGGGCGCATCGCCCGAACTGAGGAGCACCGAACAGAGTCGACACCGAGGACACAAAGGACGAGAAAGGCTGTTCGCATAGAGCCTCTTACCTTAATGGCCTGTGCGCCGGTCGTGTTGAGCCTCTGTGTCCTTGGTGTCCTGGTGTGACCGAGGACGGCGCGGAAGCCGGGTCGAGGGGTAGGCGCTAACCGACGAGGACGGCGGCGGCGACGACGGTTGTCCAGAGGCCCTTCTTGTCGCCGACGGCGCTCTGGGTGACGTTCTGGGCGTGGACGATCTCGTTGGAGAGGCGGTAGACTTCCTTCTTCTCGTCCCAGCTCTTGTCGGGATCGAACTCCAGGCCGAGCGTGGTCGCGAGCATCTCCGCGGCGAGCTCCTCGGCGTAGTCGCCGGCGATGTCCTCGCTCTCGCCGAAGCTGTGATGCTCCGACAGGTAGCCGCACAGCTCGCGGTCGCGCGGGATGGCGACGCCGACGGTCGCGGCGATCAGCCGGTGCGGCTCGCGCGTCGCCGCTTCCGACATGACGACGAAGGTGACCTGCCCGGGCTCGAGGCGCTTCATGCCCTGCGTGCGCGACGAGGATGCGGCACTTCGGGCGGAAAGATGCTCGACACGCGCACCAGGTTGCAGGCGGCGATGCCGGCGGAGCGCAGCGCCAGCTCGAACGAGGTCAGCTTCTCGCGGTGCTTCCCGACACCCTTGGTGAAGAACATCTCCTTCGGGACGAATCCGACCACGTCACGCTCCTTGCGCGGGCTCAGCCGCAATCAGACACGTGGCTCTCGCCCGGCGGCAAGAGCGGCGGAGGCGGCATCGCGTCTCGACGACGCAGACGTCTGTCCTGCCGAGACGGGCATGGTAAACACGAGCTTGGCCACTGTCAAGGAAACCCGGGCGTGTGATAACTTAGCCCTCATAACAATTCAGTCCACCTAACCCGGTGTAGCGCCATGACCTGGCACAGGCGCGCGAAAGCGCGCGCGACATCCTCGAAATCATCCCGCTCGTGATGCGCACCGTCGCCGCCGAGCTCCGCGCGGCCGGCGACGATGCCGGCGCCGGCGCATTTCGGCCTGCTGGCGATCCTCATGCGCGCAGCCGCGCAAGCTCACCGACCTCGCGTCGGCGCAGGGCGTCAGCCTGCCGTCCATGTCCAACTCGATCAGCGCGATGGCCGAGCGCGGCTGGGTGCGACGGACCGCGCCCGGAGGGCGACCGGCGCGTGGTGATGATCGAGGTGACCGCCGACCGGGCGCGCGGCGCTCGAGCGCGTCAGCCGCTGCGCGGAGGGGCACCTCTCGGACGTGCTCGCGCCGCTCGATCTGCCTGGCGCGGCGGCGGCTCCAGGGCGGCCTCGGCGTGCTCCGCAAGGTGTTTGCCGGCGCGCCCGCGTCCGGCGTCGCGGAAAAGTCACAGAACACCGGCGAAGCGCAAGTCGTATCTATCCTAGATGGAGAGAGGCTGAGATGGCCGCAGACGACGACTGCCGATGGCGACCGGGAACCCGGTCCGATGAGCCTGCCGGCCCGGATGGCCGGCGTGCTCTTCTCGCCGCGCGCGACCTACGCGACGCCGTCGCGGCGCGGCCGCGCGTGTTCGGCGCGCTGGCCGCTGATCATCGCCGGCGATCGTGGCGGCGACGTTCCTGTTCCTGTCCACGGAGGTCGGCCAGCAGGCGTCGCTCGACGACAACGTGCGCCGGATGGAGTCGTTCGGGCGGACGGTCAGCGACGCGCAGTACGCGCAGATGGAGCGGATGGCTCCGCTATTCACGCTACTTCGCCGCGGTCTTCCAGCTGGTTCTCGTCCCGATCATGGCGCTCATCGTCGCCGGGCTCGCGTTCGCCGTCTTCAACGCGGCGCTCGGCGGCGACGCCGACGTTCAAGCAGGTCTACGCCATCGTCGTGTCATTCCGGCGCGCGTCATGGTGGTGCAGGCGCTGTTCGGCCTGCCGCTCGCCTACGCGCGCGAGAACGCTGTCCGGCACGACCAACCTCGGCGTCTTCGTGCCGTTCCTCGACGAGAGTTCGTTCGCGGCGCGGATGCTCCGGGTCGATCGACTTGTTTCGTCATCTGGTGGATGGTCAGCCTCGCCATCGGCCTGGGCGTGCTCTACCGGCGGCGCACCGGGCCGATTGCGACCACCCTGCTCGTCATCTACGCGGCGATCGGGGTGATTGATCGCGGCCATCAAAGCGGTCTCGTCAGGAGTCTAGATGTCTCGGAAGAACGTGCTCATCGCCGTGGCGGTCGTGCTCGTCGGCGCGGCCGTCGTCGCGGCGAATCTCTATTTCAAGAGGGACAAAGGGGTCTCACGGTCACGACCGACGTCATCAAGACGCGCGACCTCGAAGCCATCGTGTCGGCGTCCGGGCAAGATCCAGCCGAAGCGCCTCGTCAACATCAGCGCCGAAACCGCCGGGCCGCGTCGTCGACCTCGCGGTCAACGAAGGCGACCGCATCACGAAGGGCCAGTTCCTGCTGCAGATCGACCCGAAGTCGCTGCGCACGCCGCGTCGAAGGGCAACGCCGCGTCGCTGCGAATCGGCGGAAGGATCGCTCGTCGCAGATGCGGCAGATCGGTGGAGACGGCGCGCGTCGCAGGTGCGAACAGAGCGCAGCAGAACCTCACCCGCCAGCGCAACCTCTGGGCGCAGCAGTTGACGACGCGGGAGGCGCTCGAGAAGGCGGAGAACGACCTGCGGACGGCGCAGTCGGCGCTGCAGGAGCGCGAGAAACAGGTGACGTCGCAGGAGCAGCCGCATCTCGCAGGAGCGGGCGACGCTCGACAGCGCGCGCTACGACCTGACCAAGGTGCGCATGGAATCGCCGATCGACGGCATCGTGACGCGCCGCAACATCCAGCGAGGGCGAAACCGCGGTGATCGGCACGATGAACAACGCCGGCACGGTGCTGCTGCCAGCTCGCCGACATGTCGGTCATCCAGGCGGAAGTCGAGGTCGACGAGACCAACATCCCGCACGTCCAGCTCGGTCAGATCGGCGAAGATCACGATCGACGCGATCCCCGACCGCGTCGTTCAAGGGACACGTCAGCGAGATCGGCAACAGCCCGATCCAGGCCGCGGCCGGCGTCGACGGCGACGCAGGCGACCAACTTCAAGGTCGTCGTCATCCTCGACGAGCCGGTGCCGGAAGTGCGCCCGGGCTTCACCGCGCACGGCCGACATCACCACCGCCACGCGCAAGGACGTCGTCGCGGTGCCGATTCCCGCGGTCGCGGTGCGCGAGCTGGTCTACGACGCCGAACGGCCAGATCGTGAAGGAGCCGCGCACCGACAAGCGCCGCGGCACGCCGGTCGAGACCGTCGCCGCGGCGGCGGAGCTGAAGCCCGGCCAGACGCGCAAGGAAGTGGAAGGCGTCTTCCTGGTGCGCGACGGCCGCGCGGAGTTCCTGCCGATCAAGATGGGCATCGCCGGCGACAAGTACTTCGAGGTGCTCGGCGGCCTCAAGAGCGGCGACCAGGTGATCACCGGCCCGTACAACTCGGTCGCGGACCATGGCCGACGGCGACACCGGTCAAGGTGGATAACGGTAAGAAGGCCAAGTAGGGCGGGTAGGCCGGTAGGCGGGTCGGGAAACGCCCCCACCTGCCCCACCAGCCCACCCGCCCCATCCGACCTGGTTATGAACAAGTTCGTCGAATCGGCGCTGATCGCGCTCGACGCGATCTGGTCCGCCAAGCTGCGGTCGTTCATGACCGTGCTCGGCAACATCGTGGCGGTGACCTCGATCATCGCCGTGGTGTCGCTGATCCAGGGGCTGAACGCGTCGGTCAAGGCGGCGATCCTCAACCAGGCGGGCGCCGACTCGTTCAACATCCAGCAGTTCCCGATCACGCGGAGCGACGAGGAGTTCGAGAAGGTGCGCGGCAACCCGCGCATCACGATGGACGACGCGCGCGCGATCCGGCGCTACGACAGCGAGCTGGTCGCCGGCGGTGATGGCCGATTCCGGCGGCCGCGGCGCGCGATCACCTACCGCGACAAGTCGATCGACAACGTGCAGGTGCAGGGCGTGTCGCCGGAGTACGTCAGCTTCTCCAGCTTCGACGCCGAGCGCGGCCGGCTGATGAGCCCGACCGAGGTGGAAAGCGCGCGGCCGGTGACCGTCGTCGGCTGGCAGATCGCCGACCGCCTGTTCGGCGACGTCGACCCGATCGACAAGACGATCCAGATCGAGGGCGTCCACTTCCGCATCGTCGGCGTCAGCGCCAAGCGCGGATCGCTGCTCGGCCAGACCGCAGGACGAGTTCGCGATCATGCCGCTCGGGCAGTTCCGGATGATCTTCGGATCGCAGCCGCTCGCTGTCGCTGAGCGTGCGGCCGCGCGATCGTGGCGCAGATCGCGCCGGCGATCGACGAGGCCACGGTCGCGCTGCGCGCGGCGCGCCGGCTCAAGCCGAAGCAGCCGGACAACTTCGGCATCTTCACCGTCGGACACGATCCTCGACATCTACCACTCGGCGACCAACGGCATCTTCGCGGTCCTCGTCGGCGTGGTCGCGCTGTCGCTCGTGGTCGGCGGCATCGTGATCATGAACATCATGCTGATGGTGGTCACCGAGCGGACGCGCGAGATCGGGCTGCGCAAGGCGCTCGGCGCGCGGCGCTCGGACATCATGGCGCAGATGCTGACCGAGTCGGTGGTGCTGTCGGTCTTCGGCGGCGTCATCGGCACGATGTTCGGCGACGGCGATCGCGTTGACGATCTCGTCGTTCACGCCGATTCCGGCGGCCATCGAGGTCTGGTCGGTGGCGCTCGGCATCGGCATCACGGCGCTGGTCGGGCTGTTCTTCGGCCTCTATCCGGCGATGCGCGCCGCGCGGCCTCGATCCGATCGAAGCGCTGAGACGGGAATGAGCGGCTGAAATGGCGATCCGGGTCGGCTCTGGTCAGGGAAGTCGTCGCGATGGCGTTCGACACCGTGCGCGGCAACAAGATGCGCTCGGCGCTGACCGTGCTCGGCGTCGTCATCGGGATCACGTCGATCGTCGGCATGACGGCGATGATCCGCGGCTTCGACCAGTCGCTGCGCGAGATGATCGCGCGCGATCGGCCCGAACACGATCTTCGTCCAGCGCTTCGGCATCACCAGCTTCGCCGGGCGGCGCCGAGTTCAAGGAGCTGATGAAGCGGCCGAACCTGTCGATCTCGGACGCGCGCGCGATCGAGGAGCAGGCCGACACGATCCAGTTCGTCGACATCGAGCTCGGCGCCGGCGGGCCGCCGACGCAGCGCCGCGTCTTCTACGGCACGCAGAAGACGAAGGCCGCTCGTCGTGTTCGGCGCCGACCGAGTACTTCGCCGAGGGCACGCAAGCATCCCGTTCCTCGGCGGGCGCTTCTTCAACGGCACCGAGGTGCAGTACCGGCAAGAACGTCGTCGTGCTCGGCAACACGCCGTATCAGCTGCTGTTCGAGCCGAGCGGCACCGACCCGATCGGCAAGACCGTGCGCGTCGGCAGCGAGCGGTTCGAAGTGGTCGGCGTGTTCGACAAGCGCCCGGCGGCCGGCGGCTTCAACCTCGGCCAGGACGATTTCGTCGTCATTCCCTATACCGCGTATCAGCGGATCTTCGGGCTCAACCCGGTCCGCATCAACCGCAGCGCGACGTTCCTGCCGATCCAGATCGCGCTGGTGCCGCGCGAGGGCGTCAAGCAGGCCGACGCGATCGCCGACGTCGAGCGCGGTGATGCGCATCCGCCACGGCCTGAAGCTCGATCGAGCCGAACGATTTCGACCTGCTGACGCAGGACGCGCTTCCTCAAGCTGTGGGACCAGATCAGCCAGGGCACCTTCTTCGCGCTGGTCGTGATCTCGTCGATCGCGCTGATGGTCGGCGGCATCGGCGTGATGGCGATCATGTCGATCTCGGTGACCGAGCGGACGCGCGAGATCGGCGTGCGCAAGGCGCTCGGCGCGCGCCGCGCCGAGATCCTCTTTCAGTTCCTGATGGAGGCCGCGTTCCTGACCTCGCTCGGCGGCATGCATCGGCATCGTGCTCGGCAGCCGGCATCGGCTGGGCCGTGCACTTCGTGTCCGGGCTTCCCGATCTCGCTGCCGTGGTGGTCGTTCGCGATCGGCCTCGGCTTCTCGGCGTCGGTCGGCATCTTCTTCGGCATGTAGCCCGCGTTCAAAGCGTCGCGCCTGGATCCGATCGAAGCGCTGCGTTACGAGTAAGAAGAAACCGCGGAGACCGCCAAGAACGCTGAGACAAATGTCGGGCAGGCCGCGGCCGGCCGACCGTGAAGAGGAGATCCGCTGATGGCGATCCGTCTCGGTCTCGTTCGCGAGGTCGTCGTCATGGCGATCGAAACCGTGCGCGGCAACAAGATGCGCTCGGCGCTGACCGTGCTCGGGCGTGGTCATCGGCATCACGTCGATCGTCGGGATGACGGCGATGATCCGCGGCTTCGATCAGTCGCTGCGCGAGATGATCGGCGCAGCTCGGCCCCAACACCATCTTCGTCCAGCGTTTCGGCGTCACCAGCTTTTCCAATCGCCGCCGAGGCCAAGAACTTCTTCAAGCGGTCCGAACCTGACGATCTCCGATGCGCGCGCGCCATCGAAGAGAGCGCGCCGACAATCCAGATGGTCGACGTCGAGATGGGACGCCGGCGGGCCACGTCGATTCACGCAGCGCATTTTCTTCCGCGACGCAGAAGACCAAGCCGATCGCGGTCATCGGCATCGGGCGAGCATTTTGCCGACGCTACCCGGTGCCGATCCGCGCCGGACGATTCTTCAACGGCTCGGAGCTGCAGCATCGGAAGAACGTCGTGGTGCTCGGCGCCACGCCCTACAAGCTGCTGTTCGCGGCGAGCGGCACCGATCCAGCTCGGCAAGACCGTCGCGCGTCGGCACCGAGCGCTTCACCGTCGTCGGCGTGTTCGACAAGCGCGCCGAGCGCCGGGCGGGTTCGGCTTCGGCGCTGGACGACTTCGTCGTCGATCCCGCACACCGATCTACCAGCGCGTGTTCGGGTCTGCGCGTCGTGCCGGGTGCATGCGCAGCGCGACGATGACCAACGTGCATGATCTCGGTGCTGCCGCGCGAGGGCGTCAGCGAGGCCGCCGCGCTGGCGGACGTCGAGCGGGTCATGCGCATCCGCCACGGCCTGAAGCTCGACCAGACCGAACGACTTCGACCTCGATCACGCAGGACGCCTTCCTGAAGCTGTGGGATCAGATCAGCCAGGCGACGTTCTTCGCGCTCGTCGTGATCTCGTCGATCGCGCTGATGGTCGGCGGCATCGGCGTGATGGCGATCATGTCGATCTCGGTCACCGAGCGGACGCGCGAGATCGGCGTGCGCAAGGCGCTCGGCGCGCGGCGCGCGAGATCCTGTTCCAGTTCCTGGTCGAGGCCGCGGTCCTGACGTCGGTCGGCGGACTGATCGGCATCGCGCTGGGCGCGGCGATCGGCTGGGCGCGTCCATCTCGCGTCCGGCTTCCCGGTCTCGCTGCCCTGGTGGTCGTTCGCGATCGGCATCGGCTTCTCCGCCGCGGTCGGCCTCTTCTTCGGGATGTACCCGGCGTTCAAGGCCTCGCGGCTGGATCCGATCGAAGCGTTGAATTGCGGTAACCATGATCAGCCGAGCTCGATCTGGCTGATCGCGATCGCTCCTGCTGTTGGCGGCGCACGCGTCGTCTGCGGGGGCGGCGCGCGCCGGCGTCGGCGCCGCCAGCCGCCGGCGCCATCTACGGCTGGCTCAGCGAGGACAAGCGGAAAGCCGTCGAGATCGTGGTCGAAGGACGGGCCAGGCGCGCGACCCGAAGACCGGGACGAGAACCTCCGGATCGCGCCAAACCCCGGCGCTGACCGGCTTGCGGGGTCCCTCACCCCTGAATATGATGCGGGTATACTTCTTCCGAGGGGGACCCGCCATGAAGAGGTCTACGACGCGGCCAGCATTCAGAAACGTCGCTCTCGTCGGTCACAGCGGCTTCCGGCAAGACGCCAGCTCGCCTCGGCGATCCTCGCGGACGCCGGCATGATCAACCGCTTCGGCAAGGTCGACGAAGGCACGACCGTCACCGACTTCGACGAAGAAGAGATCGCGCGCAAGCACACGCTGTCGGCGAGCCTCGCCTACGCCGAGTGGAACAAGCAGAAGATCAACCTGATCGACACGCCCGGCATCGGCAACTTCCTCGCCGACGCACTGGCCGCGCTGCAACGTCGCCGACGCCGCGCTCGTCGTCGTCGACGCGGTCGGCCGGCGTCATGGTCCAGACCGAGAAGGTGTGGGCGCGCGGCCGAGGAGCTCGGCGCTGCCGCCGCCTGGTCGTCGTCAACCGCCTCGACCGCGAGCGCGCCAGCCTCGAGCGGACGCTGGCGTCGCTGCGCGAAGCTCGTGCAGCCGCACGGTCATCCCGATCCAGCTGCCGATCGGCGAGGAAAAAGACTTCCGCGGCGTCGTCGATCTGGTGTCGAGGAAGGCGTTCGAGCTTCAAGGCCGACGGCAGCGGCAAGTTCACCGAGGGCGCCGTTCCGGCCGACATGACGGGCGCGGTCGACAGCCGCGCGCGAGGCGCTGATCGAAATGGTGGCCGAGAACGACGAAAAGCTGATGGAGCAGTTCTTCGAGGCCGGCACGTTGACCGACGAAGAGCTCGTCGGCGGTCTGCGCAGCGCGACGATCGCCGGCAAGCTGTTCCCGCTCGTCTGCACCTCGGCGCTGCTGAACATCGGCGTGCCCCAGCTGCTCGACGCGATTCTCGCGTGCCTGCCGTCGCCGGCGGATCGGCCGTTCCGAGGGATCGGACAAGGCGGGCGCGACGGTGGCGCGCACCGCCGACGAAAGGGCGCGCTGTCGGTCGTTCGTCGTGGAAGACGATCGCCGATCCGTTCGCCGGGCGGATCACGATGTTCCGCGTCGTCTCCGGCGTGCTGAAAGCCGACTCGACGGTGCACGAACAAGACGAAGGACGCGCCGGAACGGCTCGGACACCTGATGCTGATGCAGGGCAAGACGCGACCAGCGATGCCCGGAGATCAAGGCCGGCGATCTCGGCGCGGTCGCCAAGCTGAAGGACACGCTGACCAACGACGTGCTCGGCGACAAGAGCGACCCGGTCACCTACCCGGCGACGCAGTTCCCCGAGCCGGTGCTCGCCTACGCGATCGAGCCGAAGAGCCGCGGCGACGAGGACAAGATCAGCACGTCGATGCACCGGCTCGAGGAAGAGGATCCGTCGATCCGCTACAGCCGCGATCCGCAGACCAAGGAGCTGCTGCTCTCCGGGCAGGGACAGCTGCACATCGAGGTGACGGTCGCGAAGCTGAAGCGGCGGTTCGGCGTCGACGTCAACCTCAAGCCGCCGCGCATCCCGTATCGCGAGACGATCAAGGCGTCGACCGAAGCGCACGGCCGCCACAAGAAGCAGACCGGCGGCCACGGCCAGTTCGGCGACTGCAAGATCAAGGTCGAGCCGCTGGCGCGCGGCTCGGACTTCGAGTTCGTCGACGACATCTTCGGCGGGTCGATTCCGCGCCAGTTCATGCCGGCGGTGGAAAAGGGCATCCAGGAAACGCGCGGTGCGCGGCTACCTCGCCGGCTTTCCGATGGTCGACTTCCGCGTCACGGTGTTCGACGGTTCGTATCACGACGTCGACTCGAACGAGCTGTCGTTCAAGCTGGCCGGGCTCGCTCGCGTTCAAGGACGCGATGACGCGCGCGCGGCCGACGATCCTCGAGCCGGTCATGAACGTCGAGGTCTACGCGCCGTCGGATTTCGCCGGCGACCTGATGGGCGATCTGAACGGACGGCGCGGCCGCATCGCCGGCATGGACACCCGCGGCGCGACGACGATCATCAAGGCGCAGGTGCCGATGTCCGAGATGCTCACCTACGAACAGCACCTGACGTCGGCGACCGGCGGGCGCGGCTCGCTATCACATGGAGTACTCGCACTACGACGAGGTGCCCGCGCACCTGCAGTCGAAGATCATCGCCGCCGCGAAGGCCGAGCGCGCGGGTGTCGAAGTCGAGGAGGTGTGATCGTCGTCTACGGATTCAGCTTCACCGGCTGCACGAGCGCGCCGTTGCCGGCTGAATCCCACGCGGCGAAGCGGACCCATTTCTTTCCCGCCGCGTCGAACGGAATGACCCAGCGGTGCCGTCCCATCGGGGCGGCAGATCGGTGGCGGCACGACCTGGCTGCCGGTCGTTCTGCCGTCGCCCCAGACCACCTCGACGAAGTCGAGCGGAAACGCAATCCATTCGACCTCCGCTTCAATCGTGCGTCGAGCACCGATCCGCTGACGCGGTGCGACGGAGATCAGAACTTCGCCGGACGTCACGAAATAGTCGCCGCGCATCAGCGCCTTGACGACCGGGCTGACGTCCTGGGGCGACGGCAACCGATCGAGCTTGCACGTAGCTGACCGGGGCGCTCGCGTAGATGTCGTCGCCCGGCGCCTGATGCCGCACCTCGCTGATCGACAGGATGTATTTCGGCGGGCCTGGACGATCGGCGGTCAGTTGCTCATGTCGTCGAGCAGCGCCAGGCAGCGTCGCTCGCAGAGCCGCCGCTCCGGACAGGTCAGCCCCATCCCCCAGCGGGAAGCCGACACCCTGATAGTGCGCGTCGCTTGAACGCCGCGGTGTCCTTCACGGCATCAGGAAAGCCGGTCGATCCTTTCGTCCGCGGGTGAGGCATCGAGATCAGCACGTCCTCGCGGCGAGCCATCTCCATCGAGATCGTCGGCGCTGCCGATGTGATAGACAGCGGGGTCAGACCCGGGCTTCGGGTCTGACCCCGAACTGCGCTCGACCAGCGCCTGACCGGCGGCGCGCCCTGCGTCCAGTACCGGGTGCGAGAACAGCGGGTCGGTATGTCCGCCGAGCGGACTGCCGTAGATGCTCCTGGTTCGGCATCACCACGAAGTCGGCGTCGGAATGCCGCCGCGCGCGCGATCGACTGATGCCCTCGTCACCGCGAGCGGGTCGGTGCGCGCGGCGCCCCGGCCGCCGCCCTCCACGATCGAGTCGATCTGGCTGACGATGGTGATGCCAGAGCGACTTGAGAACCTGCAGATCGGGAATCTCGGCGTCGAGGCTGCCGGCGGCAAGCGAGGCGCTGTCCCAGGTCCATGTGATAGTGATGGTTCATCACCTGGTATCCGGACAGCGCCTTGTAGCGATCGCCGTGGGTCAGCGCCAGCACCTGGTCCAGCGACGCCGGCGCGGAGATCCGCGCTGGCGTAGAAATACTGGGCATGCGCTGCCAGGTGCCGGGACGCGCGCTGTAGAGGCGCGAAGTTGGCGTCATGCTGCGGCGTCTCCTCGCGTTCGGCCTGTCGCACGCCGAAGGCGAACGTGCTGCGCCGCGTCCGGCGGCGATACCAGACGTAGCCGAGATTGGTCGCAAGCTCGCGCGCCCAGAAGAAGTGTGGGGCGGCGGGAAGACCGCGAGCGATCCGCGACACCGCGCTCCGCGATCAGCAGGCGGTTGCTCGCCTTCAGCGGCATCCCGCCCTCGTTGGCGGTCGCCGCCGAACCGGTACGACTGCCAGGTATTCGCGGTGTCGCGCCAGGCGACCTCGACGCCGCGTCGATGGAGAGCTTCGACAAACCGGCGTCGTAGCTTGTAGGCGACCGACGGGTGATCGGTTGTCGCGATCGCCTCCATGCGGACAAGTCCGGTGCCGCGGTAGACCGTGAACTGCAGCCGTCCGGCGAACGGCCGAGCTCGAGCCCGGCAAAGGCAATCTCCAGCCGCGCACCGTTCGGTCTTCACCTCGCGGCGATCGGTGCGGAACACCGCCGTCGCGCGCGTAATCTCTTCGGCCTTGCGCGGCAGCCCCGGCTGGTCTGCGATGCCCGCGGCCGGCGGCGGATTCCCGCCACGCCCGCGGCTGCGGGTTGAGATCCAGCGGCGCGTCCCAGAACGCGTCCACTGCTGCTCGTCGACGATCGTCCGGCGTGATCGGCACGCCAAGTCCGGCGAGCGGCTGCATCTGCTGGTTGCTCATCCGCCGCAGGCCGGCGACGACACGGAATTCAGGCGTGGCATCGGCGGCCAGCGTCGCCCACGCGCAGCCGCTGCGGCGGATGGCGAGCTCGCGGATGATCGGCGTACCCGCGTCGATCGCCAGACCGCAGCCGCAGGTCGCGGCCGCGCTCGCCGTCCCACGCGACAGCGTGAGGCCGTCGGCACCGTTGACGGCGGTAAGGCCGGGCTGCGCGCGATACCCGGACAGATCGCACGAGGGCGCCTGCGCGCGGATGAACAGGGACGCGAGGCGGCAGCGCCGCCATCGTTAATGCCACGGCGATCCGTTTCCATGGCCGGAATGCTATCGCAGAAAAGAAAAAAGCCCGCGATACCTCTTTCGGCATCGCGGGAAGCTTCACACATTCTTAATTCTTAATTCGCTCAATTCTTAATTCTAGCTACCGCCCGGCCTTCCGCGGCGTCGTGATCTTCCGGCCGGCGCCGCCGCGCCTGGTCGGCTTGGCGCGTGACCTTGCGGCTGTCGTCGTCGCCCTTCTTGGTGCCGCGGAGCCGCTCGGCCGCCGCGCGCAGGCCGTCCGCCGACGCCGCTTGGCTCTTCGGCTTCGCCTCTTCGTCCGGCGCTTCGACCTTGGCGTTCGGATCGAACTCGCTGCCGATCAGCTCGACCATCGCCAGCTCGGCGCTGTCGCCCTTGCGGAAGCCGGTGCGCATCAGCCGGGTGTAGCCGCCGGGACGCGCCGCGAAGCGCGGCGCGATCGTGTCGAACAGCTTGGTGACGACCTCGCGATCCTGCAGGTCCTGCATGACCAGCCGGCGCGCGTTCAGCACCCGTCCGTTCGCTTCGCCGGCCGCGAGGCCGCGCTTGGCGACGGTGATCAGGCGCTCGACGAACGGCCGGAGCTCCTTGGCCTTCGGCACGGTCGTCGTCAGGTGCTCGTAGCTTGAGCAGGGCCGTCGCCTGGTTCCGCAGCATCGAGATGCGATGCTCGGTGACGCGTCCCAGCTTTCTGTGTGCGACTCGATGTCTCATAGCTGTTATCCTGACGGCGGACTGGGGGCTTGGGATCTAGAAGGGCAGACCTGAGTGCCCTTCTAATCCCTAGTCCCTAATCCCCAGTCCCTTCTTCTAGTCCTGCGACGCGCCGGCCGGCTGATCGACGCGCATGCCGAGGCTCCAGCCCCATCGTGTGCAGGATTTCCTTGATCTCGTTGAGGCTCTTGCGGCCGAAGTTCTTGGTCTTGAGCATCTCGGCCTCGGTCTTGAGCACCAGCTCGCGGATCGTCCGGATGTTCGCGTTCTTCAGGCAGTTGTACGACCGCACGGAGAGCTCGAGCTCCTCGACCGACTTGTCGAGGTTCTCGTTGCTCGCGCCCGAGCGCGGCGCGTCGGCGGCCGCTTCCGCCTGCGTCTCCGCGCCCTCTTCGAGGTTGATGAAGATGTTCAGGTGATCGCGGACCAGCTTCGACGCCAGCGACACGGCGTCGCGCGGGTTGATCGAGCCGTTGGTCCAGACGTCGACCGTCAGCTTGTCGTAGTCGGTGGTCTGTCCGAGGCGCGCCGCCTCGACCAGGTAGTTGACCTTCTTGACCGGCGAGTGGACCGAGTCGATCGGGATCCAGCCGATGCCGAGATCCTCGTCGAAGTTCTTGTCGGCCGAGACGTAGCCGCGGCCGCGCTTCATGCGCATCTCCATGTGGAGCTTGCCGTGCTCCGGAGACGGTCGCGATGTGGGCGTCCGGCTCGAGGATCTCGACGTCGCCGTCGGCCTGGATGTCGCGCCCGCGCACTTCGCCGGCCTTGTCGATCTTGAGGGTCAGCGTCTTGACCTGATCGGTGTGCAGCTTCAGCGGAATCTGCTTCAGGTTGAGGATGATGTCGGTCGCGTCCTCGACCACGCCGGGGATCGGCGAGAACTCGTGCAGCACGCCGTCGATCTTGACCGCGGTGATCGCCGCGCCTTCAATCGACGACAGCAGGACGCGGCGCAGCGCGTTGCCGATGGTGGTGCCGAAGCCGCGCTCGAACGGCTGCGCGTAGAACCGGCCGAACCGATCGGTGAGCGTCTCGCGCTCGAACTCGAGCCGCTTGGGTCGCTGAAAACCTTTCCAGAGCATTCTGTATCCTTTCGCTACGGGCCCGCAGACGGGCCTCCAGACCTGCAAGTGACCGCCGACCTCCCGCCGCAGGTCTGATAAGGCTGCGGGTCGGCGGTTCGACGAACGCTCGAAGTCCGTCAACTCTAGCGCTGAGCCTTGCGTCACGCTGTTACTTCGAGTACAGCTCCACGATCAGCTGTTCCTGCACCGGCAGGTTGATCTGCTCGCGCGTCGGCATCGCGTTGACGCGGCCGGTGATCGTGTTCTGGTCGAACGAGAGCCACTCGGGGATGCCGCGGCCCTTCACTTCTTCCATCGCGTGCTCGACGGTCGGGTTCTTCTGCGTGCGGCCGAGGACGGTGATCGACGTCGCCCTGCCTTCACCGGGAACGACGGGATGTCGACCTTCTTGCCGTTGACAGGAAGTGGCCGTGGCGCACCAGCTGCCGCGCCTGCGGCCGCGACGTCGCCAGGCCGAGCCGGTAGACGACGTTGTCGAGGCGGCGCTCGAGCAGCTGCAGCAGCGTCACGCCGGTGATGCCGCGCGCGCCGCTCGGCCGCCTCGAAGTAGCCGCGGAACTGATCCTCGAGCACGCCGTAGATGCGCTTGACCTTCTGCTTCTCGCGCAGCTGCAGGCCGTAGCCGGCGAGCTTCGCCTTCCGCGTCTTGCCGTGCTGCCCGGGCGGGAAGTTGCGCTTCTCGATCGCGCACTTCTCCGTGTAGCAGCGCTCGCCCTTGAGGAACAGCTTCATCGCCTCGCGGCGGCAGAGCCGGCAGACCGGACCGATATAACGAGCCATTTACACTCTCCTCCGCTTCGGGGGACGGCATCCGTTGTGCGGGATGGGCGTCACGTCGCGGATCGATTTCACTTCGAGCCCGACCGTCTGCAGCGCGCGGATCGCCGACTCGCGGCCGGATCCGGGCCCCTTGACGCGCACGTCGAGCGACCGCATGCCGACCGTCTTGGCGACGTTGCCGGCGGCCGAGCGCCGCCTGCGTCGCCGCGAACGGCGTGCCCTTGCGCGATCCCTTGAAGCCGATGCCGCCGGCGCTCGACCACGCGACGACGTTGCCTTCGGTGTCGGTGATCGTCACCGTGGTGTTGTTGAACGAGGCGTGGATGTGCGCCAGGCCGTGGTGGACGATGCGCTTCTCGCCGCGCTTCTTGAACGTCTTCTTGCGCTTGCCCGGCGCCTTCCTTCTTCTCTTTCTCCGGAAGCGCCCGCGTCGGCGGCCGGTTCACTCTTCGCCATAGTTAGATAACCTTCTTCTTCGCAATCGCGCCCTTGCGCGGGCCGCTTGCGCGTGCGGCGCGTTGGTCTTGGTCCGCTGGCCGCGCACCGGCAGGTTGCGGCGGTGCCGCAGCCCGCGGTAGCAGCCGATTTCCATCAGCCGCTTGATGTTCATGGAGATCTCCTTGCGGAGGTCGCCTTCGACGCCGCCCTGCTCCTCGATCACCTTGCTGATGCTTCCGGACGTCGTCTTCGGACAGATCCTTGATGCGGATGTCGGGGCTGACCCCGGCCGTCCTTCAGGATGGTGTTCGAGCGGAACGCGCCCGATGCCGTAGATGTAGGTGAGACCAATCTCGATGCGCTTGGTCCTCGGGAGATCAACGCCTGCAATTCGCGCCATAGTCTTATCCCTGCCGCTGCTTGTGCTTCTGATTCGAGCAAATCACGCGCACGACGCCGCGGCGCCGGACGATCTTGCACTTGTCGCAAATCCGCTTGACCGATGCTCGTAACCTTCATAATGTTTCCTACGCTATCTTCCGACGATCCGCCCTCGCCCGACGTCGCTCGGCGAGAGCTCCAACCGCACCTGGTCGCCGACCAGGATCCGCACGAAGTTGCGATCCATCCGAGTCGGCGATGTGCGCCATCACCAGCGACCCTTCGTCGAGCCGCACCTTGTAGAGCGCGCTCGGCAGGGTCTCCCATGACGACGCCGTCTACTTGCGCGCGGCGACCGGCACTTCCTCGCCGTCAGAATCCATGGCCCGTCCGCCGTCACCGCCACCGTGTGCTCGAAGTGCGCCGACAGGCTGCCGTCGCGGGTCACCGCGGTCCAGCCGTCCGCCGAGCACCTTCACCGCCGGCTTGCCGGCGTTCACCATCGGCTCGATCGCGCAGCACCATGCCCTCGGTCAGCCGCGGCCCGCGTCCCGGCTCGCCGTAGTTGGGCACCTGCGGCTCCTCGTGCATCTGCTGCCCGATGCCGTGCCCGACGAACTCGCGCACGACCGAAAACCCGTAGGCCTCGACGTGCTGCTGCACCGCGTGGCCGATGTCCGAAATCCGTCCGCCCGGCTTCACCGCGCTCGATCGCCTTGTAGAGCGACTCGTCGGTGACGCGCAGCAGCGTCGCCGCCTCTTCCGACACCTGGCCGACCGCCAGCGTGATCGCGCTGTCGCCGAAGTAGCCGTCGAGCGAGGCGCCGACGTCGATCGAGATGACGTCGCCTTCGTTCAGCACCCGGCGTGCCCGACGGGATCCCGTGGATCACCTCTTCGTTGACCGACGCGCAAATCGTCGCCGGGTAGCCGTGATACCCCTTGAACGCCGGCGTCGCCCCCGCCTTCCGGATCCGCTTCTCCGCCAGCTCGTCGAGGTCCGCCGTCGTCACTCCGGGCGCGACGTGGGCGGCGAGCTCGGTCAGCACTTCGCCGACCAGCCGGCCGGCTTCGCGCATCCGCTCGAGCTCCGCTGCCGAGCGGCAGACGATCACCCTCGCGCTCCACGGCCCCGCGCCGTTGCCGGCCGCCGCGATCGCCGCCGCCAGATCCGCCGCCACCGCGATCGGGCGGCTGCGCGCCGTCGATCGAGCGGAACGTCGGCCGCACGCGGTAGTACTCGACCAGCGGCTCCGACTGGCGGTGGTACACCTTCAGCCGCTCGAGCACGACCGCCTGGTTGTCGTCGGCGCGCTGCACCAGCCGGCCGCCGCACTTGGCGCAGGCGGCGCCGACCGCGCTGCCGACCGGCGCGCCGGTGCCGCAGACCGGCAGATCATCCGCGTGCCCAGCCGCCGCACCAGCTCCGTCTTCCGGCACCACGATGTCGACCACGATCAGCGGATCGCGGCCGCTCATCGATCGCGTCGAGCGCCGACGCCTGCGCGACCGTCCGCGGAAACCCGTCGAGCACGAACCCGCCCACCGCGTCCGTGCCGCTCCAGCCGCTCGCTGACGATGCCGATCATCACGTCGTCGCTGACCAGCTCGCCGCGGTCCATGATCGCCTTGGCGCGCAGTGCCGATCTCGGTGCTTGGTCGTGCACCGCCTCGCGCAGGATGTCGCCGGTCGAGATCTTCGGGATCCCCGCGCTCCTGCGCGAAGCGTTCCGCCTGCGTGCCTTTTCCCGCGCCCGGCGGCCCGAGCATCAGCAGTTCAAGCTACGGGTTGCCTGAGTCGACGCCGACGTCGACTCAGACTCGACTTCGACTTGCAGCTCGCCGGCCGCGAATCCGCGACTTCTTCATGAAGCCGTCGTAGTGCCGCATGATCAGCTGCGACTCGACCTGCTGCACCGTGTCCATCGCCACGCCGACCACGATCAGCAGCGAGGTGCCGCCGAAGAAGAACTGCACGTTCAGCCCTTCGGTGATGAACTTCGGCAGCGCCGCGTCGAGCCATTCGCCGATGAACGGAATCGGCGCCACCCGGAAGCCGCTGATCAGGAAGTTGCGGCAGGATCGCGATCAGCGCCAGGTAGATCGCGCCGGCCAGCGTGATCCGCGCCAGAATCGTGTCGATGCATCCGCCGTCCGCTTGCCCGGCCGGATGCCCGGCACGAAGCCGCCGTACTTGCGCATGTTCTCGGCCACGTCATCCGGGTTGAAGATGATCGCCGGTGTAGAAGTACGCGAAGAAGATGATGCCGGCGACGTAGAGCAGGTTGTAGAGCGGCATGCCGAGGCCGAGCTGCTGCGACACCGCGTCGGCGACGCTGCCGGGGAACGCCTGCGCGATGGTCGCCGGGAACGCCAGGATCGACGAGGCGAAGATCACCGGGATGACGCCGCCGGTGTTGACCTTCAGCGGGATGTGCGTGCTCGACCCGCCGTACATCCGCCGGCCGACGACGCGCTTGGCGTACTGCACGGTGACCCGCCGGTGCGCCGCGCTCGACGAAGACGATCGCGGCGATCACCAGCGCCATGAACACGATCAGGAACAGGATCCGCGAGCAGCCCGAGCTGCCCGGTCCGCATCTGCTCGATGCGTCTGCAGCACCGCGCGCGGCAGCCCGACGACGATGCCGGCGTAGATGATCAGCGACATGCCGTTGCCGATGCCGCGCTCGGTGATCTGCTCGCCGAGCCACATGATGAAGCAGGTGCCGGTGGTCAGCGTCAGCACCGCCATCATCCGGAACGCCGATGCCCGGGTCGTAGACCAGCGGCAGCCCGCCGGCGATCTTGGTCTGGCGCTCGAGGAAGATCGCGATGCCGAGCGCCTGCACGACGCTCAGCACGATCGTCCCGTAGCGCGTATGCTGCGTGATCTTGCGGCGGCCGAGCTCGCCTTCCTTCGACAGCTTCTCGAGGTACGGCCACACCACCGTCAGCAGCTGCAGGATGATCGACGCGCTGATGTAGGGCATGATGCCCAGCGCGAAGATCGTCACCTTCGACGAGGTTGCCGCCCGATGAACATGTCGTACAGGCCGAACATGCTGTTCTGCCGATCTGCCGCGCGAGCTCGTCGAGCGCGGCCGAGGTCCACGCCCGGCACCGTGATGTGGTGCGCCGATGCGATACACCGCCGAGCATGCGCGAGCGTGAACAGCACGCGGTTGCGCAGCTCCGAGACGGCGAAGATGTTCTTCAGGCTGTCGTTCACTAGAGTTGCTCCGTCGCGCCGCCCGCCGCCGCGATCTTCTCCGCGGCCTTGCCGCTGAACTTGTGCGCGCGCACCGTCAGCGCCTTCCCGATCTCGCCGCGGCCCAGCACCTTGATGCGGCGGCTGCGTGCCCGCTGATCAGGCCGATGCTCGCGCGAGCAGCTCCGGCGTCACGACGGTGCCGGCCTCGAACCGTTCGGCGAGCGTGTCGAGGTTGACCACTTCGTACTCGACGCGGAACGGGTTGTGGAACCCGCGCTTCGGGCACGCGCCGGTGCAGCGGCATCTGGCCGCCTTCGAAGCCGCGCTTGAACGTGAAGCCCGATCGCGACTTCGCGCCCTTGTGCCCGCGGCCGGCGGTCTTGCCGTTGCCCGATCCCTGGCCGCGGCCGATGCGCTTCTTCGCGTGCTTCATGCCCTTGGGCGGGCGCAGATTGTTCAAAGCCATGGCTACTCCGACCTCCACGAGATGCCGCACCTTGTGAATCATGCCGCGCGTTTCCGGCGTGTCCTTCAGCTCGACCGAGTGGCGGATGCGCAGCAGCCCGAGGCTCTTGACCGTCGGTCTCCTGCTTGCCGGTTGAACCCGGTCGGGCTCTTCAGTCAGCGTCACCTTGACGATGCCGCCCTTTGTGTCCGTGTTCGATGGTTCGCCATGATCGACTCCTCACGCGCTCGCGCTCGTCAGCTGCTCGAGCTCCTTGCCGCGCAGCCGCGCGATCGTCAGCGGATCCTTCAGCTCGTTCAAGCCCGGTGAACGTCGCGCGCACCACGTTGTGCGCGGTTGGCCGATCCGAGCGACTTCGTCAGGATGTTGCCGATGCCCGCCGCCTCGACCACCGCGCGCACCGCGCCGCCGGCGATGATGCCCGTGCCGTCCGGCGCCGGCTTCAGCAGCACCGCGCCCGCGCCGAACTTGCCGACGATCCGGTGCGGAATGGTGGTGCCCGGCCAGCGGCACGCGGATCAGGTTCTTCTTCGCCGCCTCGATGCCCTTCTTGATGGCCGACGGCACTTCCTTCGCCTTGCCGATGCCGAAGCCGACCACGCCGTGGCCGTCGCCGACGACGACCAGGGCGCTGAAGCTCAGGTTCTTGCCGCCCTTGACGACCTTGGTCACGCGGTTGATCGAGACGACGGTGTCCTTGATGTCGAGCTGGCTGACGGATCGATTCGTTCACGAGTTCGCACATCTTAGAACTCCAGACCGGCTTTGCGCGCGGCGTCCGCCACGGCGCGGATCCGCCCGTGGTACAGGATCCCGCCGCGGTCGAAGACCACGCGCTTGATGCCCTTGTCGATCGATCGCTCGGCGATCGCCTTGCCGATCGCCTCGGCGCCCTTGACGTTGCCGCCGCGCGACCTCCTTGTCGAGACGCGCCCTTCAGCTTGCGGATCGGTGGACGACGCCGACACGAGCGTCTTGCCGCTCAGGTCGTCGATCACCTGCGCGTAGATGTGGCGTCACGCTGCGGAACACGCTCAGGCGCGGCCGCTCCGTCGTGCCCGTGATCCGCTTGCGCTGCCGGAGGTGAATCCGCTCGCGGCGATCGGCTTTCGTGTGGATCTTCATGCTCTCAGCCCTTAGCCTTCGCTACTTCGCCCGGTCTTGCCGGCCTTCTTCTTCAGCACTTCGCCGGTGTAGCGGACGCCCTTCTGCTTGTAGCGGATCCGGCTTCGCGCAGCCGCCGGATGTTCGCCGCCACCTGGCCGACCAGCTGCCGATCGACGCCGGTCACGGTGATGTGCGTCTGCTTGTCGATCGCCACGTCGATGCCGGTCGGGATGTCGAACACGACCGCGTGCGAGTAGCCGAGCGCGAAGATGACCTGCTTGCCCTTCAGCTCCGCGCGGTAGCCGACGCCGACGATGTCGAGCTCGCTGCTTGAAGCCCTCGGTCACGCCGGTGACGGCGTTGGCGATCAGGCTGCGCGCCAGGCCGTGGAACTTGCCGAGCTCCGGGTCGTCGGTCGCCGCGCTTCGCGATCAGGTGGCCGTCGGCGAGCTCGAAGTTGATGCCGGCCGGGTGCGCCTGCCGCATCTTGCCCCTTCGGGCCCTGCACTTCGACCGCGCCGTCGACCACCTTGACGGTGACGCCCTTCGGAATCGTGATCGGTTTCTTACCGATACGTGACATTGTTCGTATCTCGTGGTCTCGCTGGCTCAGCGTCACTGGCTCGGTTGAGCTACCAAATATTACAGAGCACTTCGCCGCCGACGCCGGCCTTCACGGCGGCCCGGCCCGTCATCACGCCGCGCGACGTCGTCAGGATGCTGGTGCCGAGGCCCGCCAGCACTTCCGGCACGTCTTCGTGTGCCGAAATAGACGCGGCGGCCGGGGCGGCTGATCCGCTGGACGCCCGGTGATGAGCCGCTCGCCGTGCGGCCCGTATTTCAGGAACAGCGCGCAGCGTCTTGGCTGGCGCGGTCGTCTTGCTCGGCCGGCGCCGTCCAGCAGCTTGAAGCCCTGGATGTAGCCCTCGTCCTGCAGGATGCGGGCGATGCTCGCGCCTTGATGCGCGAGGCCGGCATGTCGACGCGCGTGTGCTTCGCGGTCACCGCGTTCCGGATCCGCGTGAGCATATCTGCGATCGGGTCAGTCATATCTCTCATCCGCTCTTCATCTGGTCATTTGGTCAGTCTCGTCGATCTGGTAGTATGCGCAATCGGCAATCTGACCAGATGACCAGAGCTCTGACCAATTCACCAGCTACTCTTCGTGACGCCCGTGACGTCGCCCTCGAGCGCCAGCTTGCGGAAACACAAGCGGCACAGCGCGAACTTCCGCATGTAGGCGCGCGGGCGGCCGCACAGGTGGCAGCGGTTGCGCAGCCGGACCTTGAACTTCGGCTTCTTCTGTTCCTTCGCGATCTTTGCAGTAGTTGCCATATAGCCCTTAGCTCTAGCTTCTGCCGGAACGGCATGCCCATGAACTGCAGCAGCTTCCGCGCTTCCTCGTCGGTCTTGGCGGTGGTCACCACCGAGACGTTCATGCCGCGCGCCTTGTCGACCTTCATGTAGTCGATCTCCGGGAACAGCAGCTGGTCGCGCAGGCCGAGCGTGTAGTTGCCGCGGCCGTCGAAGCCCTTGGGCGACACGCCCTTGAAGTCGCGCACGCGCGGCAGCGCGATGTTCATCAGGCGGTCGAGGAACTCCCACATCCGCTCGCCGCGCAGCGTCACCATCGTGCCCGACCGGCTGGCCCTTGCGCACCTTGAACTGCGCGATCGACTTCTTCGAGCGGCGCGTCACCGGCTTCTGGCCGGTGATGCGGCGCGAGCTCGTCGGCGCCGGTGTCGATGATCTTGGCGTTGGACGTCGCCTCGCCGAGGCCCATGTTGACGACGACCTTCTGGATCTTGGGCACGGCCATGACGTTCTTGTAGCCGAACTCCTTGCTGCAGGGCCGGGACGACGTCCTTGCTGATAGCTTCTCTTTCAGCCGGCGTCATTTGTCGACCACTCCCTCGCACTTGCGGCAGATGCGGACCTTCCGGCCGTCGCCGAGAATCTTGTGGCCGACGCGCGTCTGCGCGCCGCACTCGGGGCAGACCAGCTGGACGTTCGACGCGTGCAGCGACGCCTCGCGCTCGACGATGCCGCCCTTGATGTTCTTGCCCGGGTTCGGCTTCGTGTGGCGCTTGATCATGTTCACGCCTTCGACGATCAGGCGGTTCTTGTCGGGCAGCACGCTGCAGCACGCGGCCGCGCTTGCCGCGGTCCTTGCCGGTGATCACCAGCACGTTGTCGTTCTTCCGGATGCGGTGTAGCTAGACTGGGACATTCACAGAACCTCTGGCGCCAGCGAGATGATCTTCATGAACCGGCGCTCGCGCAGCTCGCGCGCCACCGGCCCGAACACGCGGGTGCCGATCGGCTCGTTGCTGATCGTTGATCAGCACGGCGGCGTTGCGGTCGAAGCGGATGTAGCTGCCGTCGCGCCGGCGCTGCTTCCTTGACGGTGCGCACGATGACCGCCTTCACGACCTGCGCCCTTCTTCACGGTGCCCTCCGGGCGTCGCTTCCTTCACCGACGCGGTGACGATGTCGCCGAGCCGCGCGTAGCGGCCGGTCGATCCGCCGATCGGGTTGATCACCGCGATCTTGCGCGCGCCGGAGTTGTCGGCGACGTCGAGAATCGATCGCATCTGAATCATGGCTTAGACTCTCCGCCGCCTGCGCGGACCACGCGCTCGAGCGCCCAGCGCTTCCGGCGGCTCAGCGGCCGCGTCTCGACGATCTCGACGATGTCGCCGATCCTGGCGGCGTTCTCCTCGTCGTGGACCATGAACTTCGACGTCCGCCGCTCGGTCTTGCCGTAGAGCCCGTGGCGCACCTGCCACTCCACGGCGACGACGATGCTCTTCGTGCATCTTGTTGCTGACGACCACGCCGGTCTTTTCAGATTTCGAGCCATATCTGATTCGGTGGCGCCGGGATACTGCCCCAGTCCCTGCCTATCCAGCTCCTTCTGCCGCAGCACCGTCTTGACGCGCGCGAGATCGCGGCGCACCGATCCGCACCTTCGCCGGCGCCTCGAGCTGCCCCATCGACTTCTGGATCCGCAGCCGAAACAGCTGGTCGGTCAGGTCGCGCTCCTTCGCGCCGAGCTCGTCGGCGCCCAGGTCGCGCAGTTCCGCGGCCTTCATAGCATCTTCTCCTGCGCGAAGCGCGTCGCGAACTTCGTGAGAATCGGCAGCTTCGCGGCCGCCAGCTTCATCGCCTCGCGCGCGTCCTTCTCGCTGACGCCTTCCATCTCGAACAGCACGCGGCCCGGGCTGCACGACGCACACCCACTGCTCGGGCGCGCCCTTGCCCTTGCCCATGCGGGTTTCCTGCGGCTTCTTGGTGATCGGCTTGTCCGGGAACACGCGCGTCCAGATCTTGCCGCCGCGCGCGACGAACCGCGCGTCATCGCGACGCGCGCCGCCTCGATCTGGCGGTCGGTCAGCCAGCACGGCTCGAGCGCCTTCAGCCCGTAGTCGCCGAACGACACGTCGCCGCCGCGCCACGCCTTGCCGCGCCATGCGCCCGCGCTGCTGCTTGCGGAACTTGACCTTCTTCGGCATCAACATAACGCGAATCTCTGAATCTGGTCATTTGGTCAATCTGGTCATCTGGTACGTGATCAATGCGAATTGCTCGATTGACCCGATGACTGATTACCAGTGCTCTACGCGCTCGCGCCTGCGGGCCGACGCGGCGCCCGTTCCCGATACTCTTCTTCGCGGCCGCGCTGCGGCACGAGGCCGCTCGCCCTTGTAGAGCCACACCTTGATGCCGATCTGGCCGTAGGTCGTGTTCGCTTCCGCGAAGCCGTAGTCGATGTCGGCGCGCAGCGTCTGCAGCGGCAGCTGGCCGTGCAGATACCCACTCGGACGCGCGCGATCTCGGCGCCGTTCAGGCGGCCGGAGACGCGGACCTTGATGCCGCGCGCGCCGAAGCGCAGCGCCGACTCGACCGCCTTGCGCATCGCCCGGCGGAACGCGACGCGCTTTCGAGCTGCATCGCCACCGACTCGGAGATGAGCTGGGCGTCGAGCTCCGGCTTCTGGATCTCCTGGATGTTGATGAAGACCTCGCGGCTGGTCTTCTTCTGGATCTCCTGCTTCAGCTTGTCGACTTCCGTGCCCTTGCGGCCGATGATGATGCCGGGCCGCGAGGTGTAGATGTCGATCTTCAGGCTGGTTGGCCGCGCGCTCGGTCTCGATCTTCGAGACGCCGGCGTGCGCGAAGCGCTTCTTGAGGGTCGAGCGCAGCGCCAGATCCTCGTGCAGCAGCTTCGCGTAGTCGCGGTCCGGATGCCCAGCGCGACCGCCACGTCTTGTTGAACCCGAGCCGGAATCCGAACGGGTGAACTTTCTGGCCCACGGTTACTCCTTCGCCTTCTGTGCTTTTTTCGACGGCGTCGTCGCCGACTTCTGCGCGCGCGCGCTTCGCCGCGGCGCCTCGGCGCCGGCGCCGTGCCGACCGCGACACTTTTCGCGGCCGCTCCGAGACGTGCACGGTCAGGTGCGCCGTGCGCTTCAGCACGCGGAACGCGCGGCCCATCGGCGCCGGCCGCACGCGCTTCTGCCGACGGCCCCTGGTTCGCGTAGCACGCCGACACGAACAGCCGGTCGACGTCGCCGCTGAACCCTTCCTTCTGCTGCGCGTTGGCAATCGCCGACCGCAGCAGCTTCGAGATGTCCTCGGCGATCGACTTGCGCGTGAACTCGAGCGTCGCGAGCGCGCTGGTTGACGTCCTTGCCGCGGATCAGCGCGAGCACGAGCCCGGCCTTCTGCGCCGACGTCCGGATATATCGCGCTGTGGCCTGCTGCTTGAATCATCGCTGCTCTCGCCTAGCTCGTCGCGCCGGCTGGCTTGCCGCCGCCGCGCGCGCCGGCCGCCGCCGGCGCCCGGCGCGACGCCGCCGCGGCCTGTCCGCTCGGCCACCTTGGTCGTGTGTCCCTTGAACAGCCGCGTCGGCGCGAACTCGCCCAGCTTGTGGCCGACCATGTTCTCGGTCACGCACACCGGGATGAACTTGCTGCCGTTGTGCACGGCGAGCGTGTGCCCCACCATCTCGGGGATCACGGTCGACCGGCGCGACCACGTCTTGATGACCTTCTTGTCCGCGCTCGCGATTCATCACCTCGATCTTCTCGAGGAGGTGCGTGTCGACGAACGGACCCTTCTTCAGTGAGCGGCCCATTTACTTCTGTCTCCGCGTGAACGATGTAGCTGATCGGTGGTCTTGCTGTTGCGCGTCTTGTAGCCCTTGGTCGGCATGCCCCACGGCGTCACCGGATGGCGTCCGCCCGAGGTCTTGCCTTCGCCGCCGCCCAGCGGATGGTCGACCGGGTTCATCGCGACGCCGCGCACGTGCGGACGCTGATGCCCTTCCAGCGGCTGCGCCCGGCCTTGCCGATCGACACGTTCTCGTGATCGATGTTGCCGACCTGGCCGATCGTCGCGTAGGCACTCGCATGTAGATCTTGCGAATCTCGCCCGACGGCATCTTGACCGACGCGTAGTCGCCTTCCTTGGCCACCAGCTGCACCGACGATCCGGCGCTGCGCGCGATCTGCCCGCCCTTGCCCGGCTTCAGCTCCACGTTGTGGAGCAGCGTGCCGAGCGGGATGTTCTTCAGCGGCAGCGCGTTGCCCGGCAGGATGTCCGACGTTCTGGCCGGACACGATCGTGTCGCCCACCTTCATGCCGACCGGCTGCAGGATGTAGCGCTTCTCGCCGTCCGCGTAGGTCAGCAGCGCGATGCGCGCCGAGCGGTTCGGGTCGTACTCGATCGTCGTGACCTTCGCCGGAATGTCGAGCTTGTTCCGCTTGAAGTCGATGATGCGGTACATCCGCTTGTGGCCGCCGCCGCGCCACCACGACGTGAGGTGTCCCGCGTTGTTGCGGCCGCCGGTGCTGTGCAGCGGCTCGACCAGCGGCTTGTGCGGCTCCTGCGTCGTGATCTCGTCGAACAGCCGTGCACCGGTCTGAAACGCGGCGTGCCCGGGCGACGTGGGATTGAGACTTTGCGAAATGGGCATGATTACGCGCCCTTCCAGGAATTCCGGCATCTTCGCGCCTTCGCGCAGCGTCGACGTAGGCCTTCTTCCAGTCCGAGCGGCGGCCGGCGAACCGGCCCTGCCGCTTGATCCTTGCCGTGCGAGATGCTGGTGCGGATGCTCTCGACCTTCGCGCCGAGCAGCTGTCTCGATCGCGCGCTTGACTTCGATCTTGTTCGCGCCGGGCGCCACCTCGAACACGATCGTGCGGCCGTCTTCGCGCAGGATCGACGTCTTCTCGGTGATGAGCGGGCGGCGGATGACGTCGGTGAGTTTCATGCGCCAGCGCCTCCTGCAGCTTCTCGAGCGCGCCCTGCGTCGCCGACCACGCTGGCCGGCGTCGATCGACGTCGCGCGCGGTGACGCGCGCGCTCGCCACGAGCGTCACGCCCGGGATGTTGCGCACCGATCGCGACAGCTTCTCGTCGGCCGCGACGTCGACCAGGACCGCCTTGCCGGTGACGCCCAGCCGCTTCAGCATCTCGACGGCCGCCTTGGTCTTGACCTCGGTCGCGCTGCAGCGCGTCGACCACGACGAGCGCGCCGTCCTTCATCTTCTCGCGCGAGCGCCGACCGCAGCGCGCCGCGCTCGACCTTCTTCGGCAGCTTGAAGTCGTAGCTGCGCGGCTGCGGCCGGTGCACGGTGCCGCCGTGCCGCCACAGCGGCGTCCGGCTCGAGCCGACCTGCGCGCGGCCGGTGCCCTTCTGGCTGCCACGGCTTCTTGCCGGTGCCGCTGACGAGGCGCGCGGTTCTTCGCCGCGTGCGTGCCGCGCCGGTCCGCCGCGTTGGCGTGCACGACCGACTCCCAGATCAGGTCGGCGTTCGATGCGCGCCGCCGAACACTTCGTCGCGGACGTCGACGGTGCCGACCTTCTGGTTCTCGTTGTTCACGACATCTAGCTGCATATGCGAGCTCGACTATCTTCTTGCCCTTCTTCGGCTTCTCGACCTGCGCGACCTTCAGCTTCTTGCAGCGTCGACCGCCTTGCGGATGATCACGTAGCTGGTCGGCGCGCCCGGAATGCCGCCCTCGACGATCAGCAGGTGGTTCTCCGGATCGACGCGCAGGACCTTCAGGTTGTGAATCGTGATGCGCTTGCCGCCCATCCGTCCGGCCGCGCGCATGCCCTTGACCACGCGCGACGGAAACGACGAGGCGCCGATCGAGCCGGGCGCGCGGTGGAACATCGAGCCGTGGGTCGCCGCGCCGCCGGCGAAGTGATGCCGCTTGACGACGCCCTGGAACCCCTTGCCGCGGCCGGTGCCGACGATGTCGACGCGCTCGCCGTTGGCGAAGATCGAGGCCAGCACCTGATCGCCGACCTTCGGCTTTCTCGGCGCCGGCGGCGAGCCCGACCTCGCGCGCTCACGCGCGTCGGCGGCACGTTGGCCTTCTTGAAGTGCCCGGCGGTCGGCTTGTTCGACTTCGCCGGCGTCTCTCGACGAAGCCGAGCTGCACCGCCTCGTAGCCGTCGCTCTGCGCGTCCTTCGACCTGGACGACGACGCACGGATCCGGCCTTGATCACGGTCGCCGGATGCACGGTGCCGTCCGCGTCGAAGATCTGCGTCATGCCGACTTTGCGGCCGATGATTCCTGTCACCATATGTGAATACCTGTCATGGCTGATGGCTAAAGGCTGATGGTCAGGTGGCCGATGGTCGATGTGACCGCGAGCCATAACCACTGAGCCATTGAGACCTCGAACCATCTACTTGTGCTCCTTGCCAAACGCCTTGATCTCGACGTCGACGCCCGCCGGCAGATCGAGCTTCATCAGCGCGTCCACCGTCTGCGGCGTCGGCTCGAAGATGTCGATCAGCCGCTTGTGCGTGCGGATCTCGAACTGCTCGCGCGACTTCTTGTCCACGTGCGGCGAACGCAGCACCGTCCACTTGTTCTTCGACGTCGGCAGCGGAATCGGTCCCGCCAGCCGCGCGCCGGTGCGCTTGGCGGTGTCGACGATCTCGCTCGTCGACTGGTCGAGCACCCGGTAGTCGTACGCCTTGAGGCGGATGCGAATCTTCTCGTTGAATGATGCGGTTGCCATCGTTATTTACCCTGCATGCGAGCGACGACTTCTTCGCTCACGTTCGGCGGCGCCTGCTCGTAGCGATCGAAGTGCATCGAGTAGGTCGCGCGCCCCTGCGTGCGCGATCGGAGGTCGGTCGAGTAACCGAACATCTCCGACAGCGGCACCCGCGCGTTGATGATCTGCGTGCCGCCGCGGTCTTCCTGCGACTGAATCTGGCCGCGCCGGCTCGACGAGGTTGCCCATGACGTCGCCCATGTGTTCCTTCGGGGACGACGACCTCGACGCGCATGATCGGCTCGAGCAGCACCGGCTTGGCTTTCTTCGCGGCGTCCTGGAACGCCATCGATCCGGCGATCTTGAACGCCATTTCCGACGAGTCGACGTCGTGATACGAACCGTCGTACAGCTCGATCCGCACGTCGTCGATCGGGAAGCCCGCGAGGACGCCGCGGGTGAGCGCTTCCTTGATGCCTTCGTCGATCGGCTTGATGAACTCCTTCGGGATCGATCCGCCGGTGATCTCGTTCTCGAAGATGTAGCCGCTGCCCGGCTCGCCCGGGAACAGAGTGGATCTTGACGTGGCCGTACTGGCCGCGGCCGCCGGTCTGCTTGGCGTACTTCATCTCGCCGTCGGCCGGACGCGTCAGCGTTTCCTTGTAGGCGACCTGCGGCTTGCCGACGGTCGCTTCGACGCTGAACTCGCGCTTCAGGCGGTCGACGATGATCTCGAGGTGCAGCTCGCCCATGCCGGCGATGATCGACCTGGCCGGTCTGCATGGTCGGTCTGGACGTGGAACGTCGGATCTTCGGCCCGCAGCTTCTGCAGGCCGACGCCGAGCTTCTCCTGGTCCGACTTGGTCTTCGGCTCGATCGCGAGCGAGATCACCGGCTTCGGGAAGTCCATCGCCTCGAGCACGATCGGGTGCTTCTCGTCGCACAGCGTGTCGCCCGTGGACACGCTCTTCAGGCCGACGGCGGCGGCGATGTCGCCGGCGTAGACTTCCTTGATTTCCTCGCGCTTGTTGGCGTGCATCTTCAGCAGGCGGCCGATGCGCTCGGTGCGCTGCTTGGTCGAGTTGTAGACCGCCGAACCGGCGGTGAGCACGCCCGAATACACGCGGAAGAACGCGAGCTGGCCGACGAACGGGTCGGTCATGATCTTGAACGCCAGCGCGCTGAACGGCGCGTCGTCGGACGCCGGGCGCTCGATCAGATTGCGCCTCGGGATCGTCCGGATCGGCCTTCTTGTCCGGGTCGATGCCGCGTGATCGACGGCACGTCGAGCGGCGACGGCAGGAAGTCGACGACGGCGTCGAGCAGCGGCTGCACGCCCTTGTTCTTGAACGCCGAGCCGCAGATGACCGGCACGAACGCCGCCTTCCTTGCCCGCGCGCACCGAGCTGTTGACGCGCTTGCGGATCGCCGCCTTGATCTCGTCTTCGGTGATCGCGTCGGCGTGGCCGCTGAGGTACTTCTCGAGGATCGACGTCGTCGACTTCGCTGACCTTCTCGAGCAGCTGCTCGCGGTAGTGCTTCGCCTCGTCGAGCATGTCGGCCGGAATGTCGCCGACGATGTAGTCGGCGCCCATCGTCTCGTCCTTGTAGGTGATCGACTTCATCTTGATGAGGTCGACCACGCCGAGGAAGCTGGTCTTCCGAGCCGATCGGGCAGCTGGATGGCGACCGGGTTGGCTTCGAGCTTGGAGATGATCTGATCGAAGGTCCGCTTGAAGTCGGCGCCGATGCGGTCCATCTTGTTGACGAAGCAGATGCGCGGCACGCGGTACTTGTCGGCCTGGCGCCAGACGGTTTCCGACTGCGGCTCGACGCCGGCGACCGAGTCGAACACGGCGACCGCGCCGTCGAGCACGCGCAGCGAGCGCTCGACTTCGGCGGTGAAGTCGACGTGGCCCGGCGTGTCGATGATGTTGATGCGGTGATCGCGCCAGAAACAGGTCGTCGCGGCGGACGTGATGGTGATGCCGCGCTCCTGCTCCTGCTCCATCCAGTCCATGACGGCGGTGCCTTCGTGGACTTCGCCGATCTTGTACGTGATGCCCGGTGTAGAACAGGATCCGTTCCGTCGTCGTCGTCTTGCCGGCATCGATGTGGGCCATGATGCCGATGTTGCGCGTCTTCGCGAGTGGTGACTGTCTGGGCACGGTGGTCTAAGCGATCAACGGTTCCAAAGGTTCCAACGTTCTGGGTTCTACCAGCGGTAGTGGGCGAACGCCTTGTTGGCTTCGGCCATGCGGTGCGATGTCTTCGCGCTTCTTGACGGCGCCGCCGCGCAGGTTCGCTGCATCGAGCAGCTCGTTGGCCAGCTTCTCCTGCATCGTCTTGCCGTCGCCGCGCGACGTGGCGTAGCCGACGATCCAGCGGATGCTGAGCGACAGGCGGCGGTTCGGGTTCACTTCGACCGGCACCTGGTAGTTCGAGCCGCCGACGCGGCGCGACTTCACTTCGAGGCTCGGCTTGACGTTGTCGATCGCCTTCTTGAAGACCTTCAGCGGATCGTCGGCGGTCTTCTCCTTGATGATGTCGAAGCTCTTGTAGAAGATGCGCTCGGCGGTGCTGCGCTTGCCGTCGCTCATCACGCAGTTGATGAACTTGGTGACCAGCGGCGCTCTGATAGAGCGGATCGGCCGGAATGTCGCGCTTTGGAAACGTCTCGTCTACGTGGCATGGCTTAAGCCTTCTTGGGCCGCTTGGCGCCGTACTTCGAACGACCCTGCATGCGACCCTGCACGCCGACCGCGTCGAGCGTGCCGCGGACGACGTGATAGCGGACGCCCGGCAGATCCTTGACGCGGCCGCCGCGAATGAGCACCAGCGAGTGCTCCTGCAGGTTGTGGCCGACGCCCGGAATGTAGGTCGTCACCTCGATGCCGTTGGTCAGCCGCACGCGCGCGACCTTGCGCAGCGCGGAGTTCGGCTTCTTCGGCGTCTGGGTGAAGACGCGGACGCAGACGCCGCGCTTCTGCGGGCTGTTCTGCAGCGCGGGGCTCTTGGTCTTGCTGACGATCTTCTTGCGCCCGGCGCGGACGAGCTGGCTGATAGTCGGCATACTCAAATCCGTCATCTGGTTATTGTTCATCGCGGTCATTGGGGACATCCCGATCTGACCAGATAACCAAATGACCAGACGATCAAATACGCATCCGCGCGCCAGGCGCGGCGATTGTCGCTTCAGGCCTAGAAGCCTTGCGGCTTGGCGCCTGAAAACCCTATGACCCTAACTAGTTAGTTGGTCGCGACGGATGGTCTGCCCCCGCCCATCTGCGTTGCTGTGCCGGGGACCGGCTTTCTGAAAGCGGCGAGGCTAGATAGGTGGTCCCAGCCCCAACAGAACCTGACGAATATAGCACGGGCCTTTCGAACCGTGCAACCGCTGAGAACAGGATCAGCCGCGCGGTGAAAGCCGGAACCGGCCTCTGGGCGGACTTGCGGCAGGCGCCCTGGCTGGAGGCGTTGCCGGAGCCGGCTTCGACGGGTCGATTCCGCCCGTTTCATGACAGTTTCCATGCCGGCCTTGTCGATCGCCTTGCAGTAGCCCTCCTCAGGCGTGATGAGCTTGCTGGTCACCAGATCCATGCAGGGCGTCGTTCAGCGTGACCATGCCGATCGCCTTGCCGACCTGCATCATCGACGGAATCTGGAACGTCTTTGCCTCGCGGATCAGGTTGCTGATCGCCGGCGTGACGATCAGGACTTCGAGCGCCGCCACGCGGCCGCCGCCGATCTTCTTGCACAGCGTCTGCGAGATGACGCCCTCGCAGCGACTCGGACAGCATCACGCGGATCTGCGCCTGCCGGTCGGCCGGAAACTGATCGATGATGCGGTCCACCGTCGACGCCGCCGTCGTCGTGTGGAGCGTGCCGAAGACCAGGTGGCCCGTCTCGGCCGTCTCGATGGCGATCGCGACGGTCTCGAGGTCGCGCATCTCGCCGACCAGGATGATGTCCGGATCCTCGCGCAGCGCCGCGCGCAGCGCGGCCTTGAACGACGTCGGTGTGGGTGTGCACCTCGCGCTGGTTGATCGAGCACGACTTGTTCGTCGTGCACGAACTCGATCGGATCCTCGATCGTGATGATGTGATCGTTGCGCGTTCCGGTTGATGTAGTCGACCATCGCGCAGAGCGTCGTCGACTTGCCCGAGCCGGTCGGACCGGTGACGAGCACCAGCCCCTTGTGCAGCTTGCACAGCTGCAGGATCGTGCCGGCGACAGACCGAGCTGTTCCGGCCGTCAGGATCTTGCTCGGGATGACGCGGAACACGGCGCCGCTGCCTTTGCGATCCATGAAGATCGTTGGCGCGGAAGCGCGCCAGGCCGGGGATCTCGTAGGCGAAGTCGGTGTCGTGCCGATCGCGGAATCTCGTGCCCGGTTCTTCTCCGGCGATGATCGGGATGGATCAGTCCGTGCGATCAGCGTCGGCATCGAGCGCCGGCGCCGCCGCGATCGAGCGGCTGCATCGTCGCCGTCCTTGCGGACGAGCGGCGGCATGCCCGACCATCAGGTGAAGGTCCGAGCGCGCCGGCATCGCACATCGCGCGGAACGAGGCTATCGATCTGCGGTCGATTCCATGCTCCGGTCGGCTCCGGAAGTTGAACGACGTGGTCGGTGTTGACGCATGACGGTGCCCATTCGACGCTTCGACGTACCGGAACTGTTCCGGCGGACGCGCGTAGTCGCTGAGGCGATCGCGGCCCGCTGGGACGGTAGACGCGAACGCTGCCGCCGACAGCTCGACCGGGCCGGTCAGCTTGCGGACGCCGGCGCGCTGGCGATGCTGTCGTCGGCATCGAGCTGGCGGCTTCGTTCGGGCCTGCTCGATCAGGCGGCGCCAGGACCAGATGCCGTGCGATTGACGAGGATTGTCTGCGGCCGTCGGGCGTGCAGCTCGAACGGGAAGAAGCCCGTTTCCGAGTTCAGCAGGTCCACGACCCGTTCCGGGCCGGCATGGGTGGCGGCTCGACCCGGCAGGAAGAAGCATCCCGTGACGGTCGCTCCTGGCTGGCGAGCGTCAGCGTCGGCCTCCGCCCGCGGCTTTCTCGATGCGGAATTGAGACACGTCAGTGAGGATATCGGTCCGGCAGCGCACCGTCTCGATATATTCAGGTCCTGAGAGCGTCTATGGGCTTTTACACCAACTGAGAAAATCTGGTTCAACGGCAAGCTCGTCAACTGGGGCGACGCCAACGTGCACGTGCTCGGCGCACGGCCTCCACTACGGGCACCGGGCGTGCTTCGAGGAGGATGTGCTGCACGCCACCGACGACGGCCCTGCGATCTTTCAGGCTCGACGCGCACCTCGAGCGCTTCTACCAAGTCCGCCGAGCTGCAACGAGCTCGAACATTCCGTATCCGGCAGGAAGCGATTGCCGGATGCAAGCCTCGAGGTCGATTCGAGGCCAACCGGCTCGAGGCGTCAGCACTGCGCGCCCGATCGCGTTCTTCGACGCCGGCGACCCTGAGCGTCTGGACCGAAGGAGTGCCCGGTCACCGTCGCGATCGCCGCGGTCCCGACCGGCAAGCACTGGCGAACGCCGACGCAGGGCGTCCGGCGTCACGGTGTCGCTCGATCCGCAAGTTCGATAACAGCGCGATTCCGGCGTGGGCGCAAGCGTGCGGTCAGTACATCAACTCGGTCCGGGCGGTGAACGGAAGCGCAGCGCGCGGGTTTCGACGAGGCGCTGCTGCTCAACTCGCGTGGCGAAGTGTCCGAAGGTTCCGGCGAGAACCTGTTCCTTGTGCGTGACGGCGGCATCGTCGACCAACGATCGAGGACGCCAGCATCCTGATGGGCGTCACCCGCGCGTCGGTCCTCGAGCATCGCCAGCGATCTGGGCATTCGCGACGACGGTCGCGCCGATTTCGCGTCGAGGACGTCCTATCGACGCCGACGAACTGTTCTTCACCGGAACCGCCGTCGAAGTCACGCCGATCCGCGAAGTCGACGGCCGCGTGATCAGCGGAGGTAAACCCGGCCGCGTCACACGTCGTATTCAGGAGACATTCAACGCCGTCGTCCGAGGCCAACGCCCGGAGTACCGGCGGTGGCTCGCGTTCGCCAAGCAGATACAAACGGTGACGTAGTTGATGGGGACCGGGCGCGAAGGCTTCAGCCGAGCGTCCAGTGGAGTCCTTCTGATGATTCGGCGACGTGATGTCGGGACAGCGGCCGGCTTCGTCCTTCTCCTCGCGGCGGCCGCCGGGGCCGGACGCCGGCGGGCACGCAGGGACGAGGGCGCCTCCGCCGCCCGCGACCAATCTCCAGGTGCTGCCGAAGGACATGCCTCGCGAGCAGCGTGATCCGCGACCATGCAGGCGTTCTCGCAGGCGCTGGGCGTACAGTGCAACTACTGCCACGTGTTCGAAGGCCGCGGTGGACGCAACGACATGGCGTCGGATGAAAAGGCGCCGAAGAAGACCGCACGCGCAGATGCTGGTCATGGCCCGCGAGCTGAACGACGAAGCTGCCGGCCATCGTCAGCAAGTCGGCCGACGTCGACGCGCGTCGGCTGCATGACGTGCCACCGCGGCGTCCCGCATTCCGCGGACGCTGACGCAGGTCCTCGCCGAGACGGTGGGAGCCAAGGGACTCGACGCGGCGGTTCGCGCAGTTCCGGGATCTGCGAGCAAGATCTTCGGCGCGATGGCTATGACTTCAGCGAGAACGGGCTGATTGCGATGGCCCAGCAGCGCACGAACGCGCGACCGGGCCGACAACGCGCTGGCGTGGCTGAATCTCAACCTGGAGTTCTATCCGACGTCGTCGAGCACGTACGTCGCGCGATGGCCCAGGCGCACCAGAAGAAGAGACGACAAGACGGGCGCGGCGGTCAAGGCGCTGGAGAAGGCCGTCGAGCTCGACCCCAACAACGCGCAGGCGAAACAGCAATTGCAGCAGCTCAAAGGAGTCTGATATGCGTCGTGTGATGTCGACGATTCCTGCCGATCGCTCTGCTCTCCGCGGCGACGCGTTCGCCCAGGCACCGGCGCCGACACAGCCCGCCAAGCCGTCCGCGCCGGCCGCGCCAAGCAGCCGCTCGTCGAGTTCGAGATGATGACGTGGCCGGAAGTGAAGGCGGCGATCGCCGCGGGCAAGACGACGGCGCTCGTCTACACCGGCGGCACCGAACAGCGCGGACCGCAGAACGTCAACGGCGGCCACACGCTGATGGGCCGCGAGATCGTCAGAACGATCGCGCTGCGGCTCGGCAACGCGATCGCGATGCCGGTGCTGCCCTACACGCCGAACAACGCCAGCGCGGATCTGCCGGGCACGATCGGGCTGACGCCGGAGCTGCTCGGCGCGATTCTCGAGCGCGTCAGCGAACAGGCGATCGCCACCGGCTTCAAGAACGTCGTCATCATGGGCGATCACGGCGGCGGACAGCCGCAGACCTACGCCGACGTCGCCAAGAAGCTCGACGCGAGCTACGCGCCGGAAGGCAAGCACGTCTACTTCTGCGACGAGGTCTACGCCAAGGCGCAGGGCGACTTCGACAAGTGGCTGGTGGACGCACGGCTATCCGCGCAGCTCGCACGCCGGCATTCCCGACACGTCGACGATGCTCTATCTCGGCGGCGACAAGGGCTGGGTCCGGAAGGACCTGATCCGCGACGGCGGAGGGCGATCCGGCTCCGCCGCCTGGCGCACGCGCCAGGCCGCGGGCAGCGCGACGATCCCAACGCGCCGCCGCGCAAGAACAACGGCATCACCGGCGATGCGCGCCAGCTCGAGCGCCGCGCTCGGCAAGATGGCGTTCGACATCAAGATCGACTACGCGGTGAAAGCAGATCCAGGGCTTCCTGGCGACGCAGCGGTAAGACGACGGCACAGCAGCAGCTGATCGAGTCGCCGGCCGGATCGGCGGGCGGACTTTGCCGCGTCGCCATCCTGCCCGGCGCGGCCGTCTCGCCCGGCTCAGTGAGCCGGATGGAGTAGTTCAATCAGCTCGTTCGGGACCGGAGCCTTCGACTCGCGACCGGTCTCGCGGTGGCGTGTCGCGATTCCGGTCGCCATCCTCTTCTACTTCCAGTTCCGATCGCTGTCGGATCTCGGCCGAGTCATCGACGGTCGATGCTGCGTCAGCTCGCAGTCAGGAGACGCGCCGGACGGCCTGACCAGAGACGCTCCAGGACTCGCTGCAGGCGCCGCATCGGACGTGACTGCTCAAGATCGGACAGCGCAGACCGAGCCGCTCGACCTCGCGCTTGATCGAGACCGACCTTCGAGCAGGGGCTCGAGTCGCGGATCCGTTCGTGCACGCGGTTCTACGCCTGGTCCGACGCAGACGACCGAGCACCACGACGAGGTGCTGCGTCCTACGATCGGGAGACGCACGGCATTCGTGATCAACCGTGCCGGAAGCGGCCGATCATGGTGAAGCGCCAGTTCCAGGCGCTGGCGCCGGCAGAAGCGCGCGATCGCGGTCTTCGAGGCGCCGCTCGAACGGGCGGCGCACCTACTTCCTGGCGCAGCTCCGATTCACCTTCCGTCCGCGCGATCAGGATGACGAGCTTCATCGCGCTGCGCGTGGATGCCGAGCGCCTGCGCCGCGAGTATCCCGCAACTGCGTTGCCAGCACGGTGGCCAAGACCGTCGAGGGACCGACCGGGTTCCCGCGCGCTCGACGTCACCGTGCTCGACGGCGGCGGCCGGGTGCATCTTCCCCGCCGGCGGATCGCCGCCATCAAGGGCTTCGTCGACGAGCGGATCGTTTCCGCTCGTCTTCTACGAGCCGGACCTGCACCCAGTTTGCCGCCCCGGAGAACGGCAAGCCGGAAATCTGGCGGCTGCGGACCGGCTACGGCGATCAGATCGATTCCTGAAATCGTCGCGGCGCGCGAGCGTCCGCAGCGGGCGCTGATGCGCGATGCTCGCCGGCGTCGATGGCCTCGGCGTGCTTCTTCGGTCGCGCGCGCTGGCGGCGCGAGGTGCGCGTCGCCGAACTGAAATCGAACTTCGTGTCCAGCGTGTCGCACGACCTGAAGACGCCGCTGGCGCTGATCCAGCTGTTCGCCGAAACGCTGGAGCTGGGCCGGCTGAAGAGCACCGAGCGGGCGCACGAGCTACTACCGCATCATCAACAGCGAGGCGCGCAAGCTGACCCGGCTCATCAACAACCTGCTCGACTTCTCGAAAATCGAGGCCGGCCTGCGGCCGCTATCAAGCGCGAGCCGGTCGACCTGACCGAGCTCACGCGCCGCGTGCTGCAGTCGCTCGACAGCCAGTTCCGCCACAGCCAGTACACGGTGACGTCGCGGCTGGACAGCCGACGTGCCGGTGCTGATCGACCCGGAAGCGGCCGAACAGGCGCTCGAGAACCTGCTGTCGAACGCGCATGAAGCTACTCGCCCGAGCACCGCGAGATCATCGTCGAGGTGTGATCGGCGTCGACGGACTTCGGACGTGGTGCGCGTCACCGACCGCGGCGTCGGCATTCCGCCGCGGCTGCAGCGGCAAGCATCTTCCGCAAGTTCTACCGGATTCAGACCGACGCCGGCTCCGGCCCGCAGGGCACCGGCCTCGGCCTGGCAATCGTCGACCACGTGATGCGGGGCCACGGCGGCTTCGTCCGCGTCGCGCAGCGAGCCCGGGCGCGGCAGCACCTTTACGCTGCACTTCCCGCTGCACGCAGGAGAGAGTCGGACAGTGACGAAGCGGATTCTGGTGATCGAGGACGAACCGCAGATGTTGCTCGGTCTGCGTGACAACCTCGAGCTCGAAGGCTACGAGGTCGTGACGGCGGCCGACGGCGACGACGGGCTCGCCAAGGCGATCTCGACGGCGCCCGATCTGGTGATCCTCGACATCACGCTGCCGCGCAAGAACGGGTTCGAGGTGTGCCGCGAGCTGCGGGCGCGCGCCAACCCGACGCCGGTGGTCATGCTGACCGCGCGGTCGCAGGAAACCGAAAAGGTCCTCGGCCTCGAGCTCGGCGCCGACGACTACGTCACCAAGCCGTTCAGCATCACCGAGCTGCTCGCGCGCGCGTCCGCGCCGTCCTGCGCCGCGCCGGCGGCCGCGCCGTCGGGCCTCGAGACCTGCCGCATCGGCGACATCGAGATCGACTTCCGGACGCACCAGGCGCATCGCGCCGGCCAGCGCATCGATTTCACCGCGCGGGAGTTCGACCTGCTGCGCTATCTGCGTCGCGCACACCGGCCAGGTGGTCACCCGCGAGCAGATCCTCAACCAGGTGTGGGGCTACGAGGAATCGCCGACGACGCGGACCATCGACAACTTCGTTGCCAAGCTGCGGCAGAAGATCGAGACGGCGCCGCACGAACCGGAGCACATCCTGACGGTTCACGGCGCCGGCTACAAGTTCGTCGGATAGCCGCGGCCGCGCGCGCTCACCTCACCAGGACAGGGGCTTTCGCCGCTACGAGTTGTGGAAGTGCGCGACGATCGCGGTGCAGTTGTCCCGCGCGCCGCGCGCGATCGCGGTGCAGACGATGCGGTCCGCGGTCCCATCCGGATTGCCCTCAGCGGCCAGCAACCGCTCGAGCACAGGCGTCCTCGAGGACGCCGTGCACGCCATCGGTCGTCAGCAGCAGCCGATCCCCATCTTTCAGCGTTTCCTCGACGACGTGGACATCGCATGCGTGCGTCCGCCGACGACGTTGGTGAGGGCGTGGCGCATCGGATGATGGCGATACGCACGCAGATCGGCCGCCGGATCGCGCGCCAGGACCGTGGCCATCCAGGAATCGTCCTCGGTCAGGAGGCGCAGCCCGCCGTCCTTCAGGCGATAGAGGCGGCTATCCCCTACATGCGCGACCGTCAAGCGAGTCGCCAACAGCCTGAGCGGCCACTACCGTCGTCCCCATGCCGGCAGTAGTGCTCGGTGGTCACGGCGGTCTCGAGAATCTGGACGCTCGCCGAGGGAGGATGGCGTTGCGGAGCAGGTTGGCGACGCGCGACCCTGCGGGATCCTGACCGAACGGGGTGGAGCGAAGGCCGATGCGCGTCGACGCCGTTGTGGGGACGGTCGGCGCGCCTGAGGTGCTCGACGATGCCGTCGACGACCATCCGGGACGCGACCTCGCCCGCCTTGTGCCCGCCCATCCCGTCGGCGACGACGCAGAGGCCGAGCAGCTCGTCGATTGCGAAACAGTCTTCGTTGGCCGGTCGGATTGGACCTTTGTCGGTGACGCCGGCGGCGGGGAGCACTGAAGGGTTTTATCGGACGAGACCGCAAATAGTCGCTAGTCGTTCGTCGCTAGTCATTGGTCACCAACGAAGACCAACGACTAGCGACGATCGACCATCGACTAAAGAGGATGATCCGGGAACATCATCGTCCGCCACATGTGCGCGACCGGGCTGCCGTCGAAGCCCAGGCCTTCTTTCGGCTGCTTGAAGTGCCGGCCGATGATGTCGACGAACGGATCGAGCGACACCTTCACGTCCGGCTCGGAACGCGTAGAGGTCGTGCACGGTGATCATGCGCGCCTCCATGTACCACTTGTGCTTGCGCGCGTACTCGTAGGTCGTCTTGATGTAGGGCGCGGGCACGTAGTCCTTTGCCGAAGATGCGCACGTAGCGCTCGGGATACTCGTAGCCCGACCGACGGATCGGGATAGAAGCGCAGCGCCTGGTGATGGCGGATCGCCCAGCTGACCTTCTCCGGAGACGTAGGGCTCGATCATCTGCGCGCCCCACCAGCCGTGGTCGACCTTGATCAGGTTGAGCACGACGTCATGCATCAGGCAGGCGAGAACCGTCTCCTCCTTCTCGCCCTTCTTCATGCGCGTCGGTTGCGCTCTGGAGCACGTGCGTCGCCGGCGCGAAGCGGTAGCTTGAAGAAGTCGAGGAGCGTCGGCTTGTCCGGCATCCGCTCGAGCGCCTTGACCGGACGCGGCGCACCAGTCGGACCCTGCGGTCCGATCGGCTGCTGAGCCAAACAGGTCACCGGTGCCGCGGCGCACGATGAGCTCATTCCCGGTGGCCTGTTGATCGAGCAGGTCGGTCATGTAGTGCTCGAGCGCTTCCGCCTTCTCCTCATCCGGGATTCGGTTAATGACGGCCGTCGACCCCAGGGTCGCCAGGAACGCTCGTCGATCTATCTCCATGCACCCTCCACCTGGTTGTTGGTGAGCGGAGCGTAACGCCGTCCGCAGCTCCTGTAAACCTTTTTCCGCGGACGCTCGTCTAAGCCTTTGCCTTGACTATCTAGGTATCAAACGACGTGGCTGAAACCGCTTCAGAACTCCTCCACGGAACGCTCGAAACGCTCATCCTGAAGACCCTGACGGGGGCCGCCGCCACGTGCTACGGCATCGCCCGCGCCATCGAGACGCGACCGACGGCGTCATCGACGTCGAGGAAGGCTCGCTCTACCCGGCTCTCTACCGCATGGAACGACGCGAGCTGGTCGAGGCGGAATGGGGGTGTCCGAGCTCGGCCGGCGCGCGAAGTTCTATCGCCTCACCGCGCGGGGACGCCGCCAGCTCGCCGCCCGCAGACGGCGGAATGGACGCGCTTCGCGGGCGCCATCTCGAAGGTGCTCCTTGCCGGTACTAGCCGCTTCTACCGGTGGCCGTGGAAGGTCCGCGTCGAGGACGAAGTCGACGAAGAGCTCGCGTTCCATGTGGACATGCGAATCAGTGAACTGCGCGCCCGCGGGCTGTCCGAACAGGAAGCCCGGCGCGAGGCGACGCGCCGGTTCGGGGATTTCGATCGAATGCGTGCCTGCTGCGCGAGATGGGGACCCGGAGGGACGAGCACATGAAGCGATCGCGAGTACTGCACGAGCTCGGCCAGGACGTGACGTTTGCCGCCCGGCAGCTGCTCAAGAATCCGGTCTTCGCCGTCATCGCGGTCGTCACCCTGGCGCTGGGCATCGGCGGCACGACGGCGATCTTCAGCGCCGTCTACGCCGTCGTCCTCCGGCCGTTGCCGATCGCGCGAGCCTGAGCGCCTGTTCGTCGTCGGCGAGTCGTTCCAGGGCTCGCCGTCCAGCGATGTCGGTCGGCAACTACACCGACGCCGCCGCCGGAACGGCGACGGTGTTCGACGGGCTCGCCGCGCGGCAGCTATTCCAGCTTCAACCTGTCCGACGGCGGCGCGCCCGAACGCGTCGTCGGCGCGCGGGTCACCGCGAACTACTTCGACGTGATCGGCGCGTCCGGCCGCGCCAGCGGCCGCACGTTCACGCCGGACGAGGACCGTCCCGGCATCGACCGCGTCGTCGGTGCTGAGCCATCGCCTGTGGACGGCAGCGCTTCGGCGCCTCCGCCATTGTCGGCCGCGAGATCCGGCTCGAACGGCGAGGCCTACACCGTTCTCGGCGATCATGCCGCGAGTCATTCGATCTGACCACCGACAGCGAGGAGCTCTGGACGCCGATCGCGTTCACGCCGCGCAGAAGATCATGCACGACGAGCACTACCTCGACAGTCTACGGCCGCCTGAAGCCGGGCGTCGATCGGCAGCAGGCGCAGAGCAGACCTGGACGCGGTGGCGGTGCGGCCTGCGCCACGACTTTCCGAAGACAGACGGCGAGCTCCGCTATCGTGACGCGTGCCGTTCGTCGAGCAGTTCGTCGGCGACTACCGGCACGCGGCTGCTGACGTCCTGCTCGCCGCCGTGTCGGGTCGTGCTGCTGATCGCGTGCGGCAACGTCGCCAACCTGCTGCTGGCGCGCGGCGCGCCACGCGGGCGCGCGAAATCGCCGATCCGAACCGCGATCGGCGCGGGCCGCTGGCGCATCGTCCGCCAGCTGCTGACCGAGAGCCTGGTTCTGCGATTCCTGGCGGCGACGGCGCGGGCTGCTGCGTCGCGCGCGCGTTCATCGTCCGTGCCGTGGTCGCGTGGAGCCCGCAGCGACATGCCGCGCCTCGAGCAGGCGCAGCATCGATCCGCTGGCGCTCGGCTTCGCGATCGCGCGTCGCGCTCGGTCAGCAGCGTGCTCTGCGGCCTCGCCCGGCGCTGCGGCTGTCGCGCGCGACGACCTGCAGTGCGGCCTTCGCGACGGACGGACGCGGCGCTCGACCGGCGGCTTGCGCGATCGCCTGCGCGCCGGCTGATCGTCGCCGAAGTCGCGCTGTCGCTGCTGCTGCTGGTCGGCGCCGGCCTGCTGATTCGCAGCGCCATCGCGCTCGCACCAGGTCAATCCGGGTTCGACCCGAGCGGCGTCTTGAGCGCGCGGATCACGCTGCCGGCGATCACGTATGCCGATCCGGCGCGGGTGATCGAGACCTTCCGCCGCGTCGCCGAAGCAGGCCGCAGCAGATGCCCGGCGTCTCGATCGCCGGCGATCACCTCGTATGCGGCGATGGGACCGCGGCGGTGGCTCCAACGGGCTGCTGGTCCCGAAGGCGCGAGCCTTCGACCTCAGGCGCTTGATCCACAGCCAGCTGCGCGATGATCACGCCCGATTTCTTCGCGACGATGCGCGATCCCGATCGCTCGCAGGACGGGGCTTCGACGACGGCGACAGACGACGGCGGCCAGACGCGTGATGATCATCAGCGACGCGCTGGCGGCCCGCGCGTTCCCAGGTCAGGATCCGATCGGCAAGCGGATCAGCTGCTGCGAGCGCGGTCGAACGACAGTCAGGACCTGAAAGCTCATCGTCGGCGTGGCGCGGCGACGTCCGACTCGCGCGATCCGGCGACGCGCGCCGGACCCGAGTTCTACCTGCCGATGGCGCAGGCTGCCGGACGACGGCCTGGAACTGGTTGCAGCGCACGATATGCATCGTGGCGCGGACCGACGGCGATCCGTGCGGCGCTGGTCAAGCCGCTGAACGCCGCGGTCATGGCGCGCATCGATCGCGATCTGCCGCTGTTCGACGTGCGCACGATGGACCAGCGGCTCGCAGATGACGCTGGCGACGGCGCGGTTCAACACGCTGCTGCTGTCGCTGCTCGGCGGCGTCGGGCTGGTGCTCGCCGCGAGCGGCATCTACGGCGTCATCGCCTATCTTCGTCAGCCAGCGGACGCAGGAGATCGGCGTCCGGATGGCGCTCGGCGCGACGCCGGGCAGCGTCGTGACGGCTGATGCTGAGCCAGGCGATGCGGCCGGTGGCGATCGGCGCCGCGATCGGCGTGGCGGCCGCGCTGGGCGCGAGCCGGGTTCTGGCGAGCCAGCTCTTCGGCGTCAGCCGCACCGACCCCTTGACGATCGCCGCCGTCGTCGCGACACTCATCGGTGGTAGCGCTCGTGGCGAGCGTCGTACCGGCGCGGCGCGCCGCGGCGGTGGATCCGACGCGAGCGCTCTCGGCGGACTGAATCGATCAGCCTCGCCGTTCACCCTCAACGCCCACAGCGTTGCCGACGGAGCGTCCATGCTTGGAGTATGCTCTGGCAGCCGCCGCGTTCACGCATCTCGAGCCCGGCATTCACCGAATGACGGGAACATCCCGTCGAAATTCACCTGCGACGCGGGTCATGCAGAACCCGTCGCCGGCGCTGGCCTGGAAAGACGCGCCGGCCGGAACCAAGTCGTTCGTGCTGATCATGCACGACCCGGATGCGCCGATGGCCCGGCGGGTTCACGCACTGGGTGCTCTTCGACATTCCGGCGTCGACGACGCAGCTGCCGGAGGACTTCCAGGCCGGATCGGTCGGCGTGTCGGGCAACAGCGGATTCCGTCGTGCGGGTTACGGCGGTCCGTGCCCGCCGACCGGCGTTCACCACTATCACTTCACGCTCTCCGCGCTGGACGCCGAGTCCCGCTGGGACTGCAGGCGGGCGCGACCAAGGCCGACGTGGAGAAAGCGATGCAGGGGCACGTGCTCGGATCCGCGGACCTGGTCGGACTGTATCAGCGACAGCCCAAATAGCGTGAGTCACTTCTCCTTCTGCTCTACTACGATCAACTCGATCGTCCTGTCCGTGTCGTTCACGTCCTTGTGCATCGCGCCGGGCGGCATCGGCGTCTGCCAGTAGGCCTTCCCGTCTCGTAGTTCGTCGCTGTCTGTCTCGCCGCCGGCGCTCGACCGGTCTTCAAGGTTCCACCGACAATGGCGACGACCGTGCGGTAGCGATCGTGCGCGGTGCAGCGTCGATTCGGTGTGCGGCGGAATCACGCTCTTCCATGAAACCGCGCGGTCGTTCTCGAACTGCGCCACCCGCGTCATCTCCGGCTTCGGCCGCGGCCTGCAGCGCGATCGCGACGACCGCCAGATACTTGAGCATCATCACAGCCCCTTTGCGCATGTCACCCAGGTCAGCTCTGGTTCAGGCGCAGGAGCCGGGCGGCGTTGCCTGCCGGCGATTCCGGCCCGTTCCGTCGTCGGTGACCGGCAGCTGTGTCGAATCGCCTCGAGCATCGACGGGATGCTGCCGATCTGGTGCGGGTAGTCGCTGCCGGCCAGGATGTGGTCGGCGCCGGCGAAATCGATCGCCAGCTTCAGCGCGCCCTGATTGAAGTTCACGGTGTCGTAGTAGAACTCGCTTCAGGTACGAGCTGGGCGCGCGATCGATGTTGGCGCGGCAGTCCTTGAAGGCATGGAAGCCGCGGTCGAGACGCTCGGCCAGATACGGAATCGTGCCGCCGAGATGGCAGAGCGCCCAATCGATTCTCGGAAAGCGCTCGGCGCACGCCGCTGAAGACCAGCGACGCCGCGGCCAGCGTGGTGTCGTAGAGGAAGCCGACCAGCGGCATCAGCCAGTACTCCTGCATCATGTCGACGTTCGACCGGATGCTCGGGATGGATGTAGAGCACGGCGCCGATGATCGTTCGCGGCCTCGTAGATCGGCCAGAAACGCCTCGTCGCTCAAGCGCGACGCCGTTGACGTTGCTGAACAGCATCGCGCCGCGCATCCCGAGCTCGCCGGTCGGCTCGCTCGAACTCCTTGAGCGACGCCGCCGGATCGTTGAGCGGCAGCGTCGCCAGCGCCGTGAAGTGGCGGCCGCGCGTCTCCATCGCGTCCTTGAACTCGTCGTTCACCATCGACGCCAGCCGGACCGCGGTCGCCGGCGTGCTCGACGTGCGTGCCCGGCGTCGTCAGCGTCACCACCTGCATGGTGACGCCGTGCTGGTCGAGGACGTCCTGCGCGGTAGGCGATGATCGCGGTGGCCGCGGACGGCGACGTTGTAGTCGCCGGGGTAGTGGATGTTCGGGTTGCCGTCAGCTGTCGATCGTGACCCTGCACGCTGCTCTGACCCGACTGCAGCGCCTTCATGTAGTTCGGCGGGTAGTAGTGATTGTGAAAGTCGATCACGGGCATGAGCGCGTCTCCAGAAGAAGTAGACCGGAAGGCCGGCGATGACAATGCGCGAGGCCGGTCAGGCTGTTGCGCGGATCGCCGACGATCTGGTTGACGACGATCGCCAGACACATCGAGCGCGAACAGCGATCGGCACGACCGGAAATCCGGCGGCGCAGGAACGACGGACGCATAGCGTCGCCAGCGGCGTCGGCGTCGATGGCGCCGAGCGCGAGAGCGCCGAAGAAGATCCATTCGGTGTAGACGACGCGCGAGACGATGACGCCGTAGGTGCCGGTCAGAACCAGCGCCGACGACCACGACCGCCTGGGCCGCGATCGCCACGCATGGTGTCTTGTGCGATCGGATGAACCGCGGCCCATCCACGTGAACAGCAGGCCGTCGTTCGCCATCGCGCAGGTAGACGCGCGGACCGGCGAGGATGATGCCGCTCATCCCGCCGAAGGACGAGACCAGCACCAACAGCGAGATCGCCGACGCCGCGCGCGGCCCGGCCGTGGCCTCCGTCGCGTCGAACGCGATATGCGTCGACGTCGAGGACCTGCTCGAGCGGCAGCACCAGCAGGTAGGCCGCTGTTGAGCGCGCAGATAGATGACGACCACGAGCGCGGTGCCCAGCATCAGCGCGCGCGGAATCGTGCGCTCGGGATTCGCGCGTCTCCTCCGCGGCGTAGGTCACCATGTGCCAGCCGCCGAACGCGAAGAGCCCGGCCACCAGCGCGCGAAGGAATCCACCGCGGCTGAATGACGGTCCCGCCGGCGACGCCGGCATCTGCGGCGTGCCGATGCCAGAACGGCAGGACCACACAGCACCACGATGGCGCCGACCTTGGCGATGGTCGAGCGCGGTCTGCACGCGCGCTGCCCGGCCGGACGCCGAAGTAGTTGATCGCCGAAAGCGCCAGCGATGGCGCCGACCGGCGATCAGGCGGATGCCGAGGTCGCCCAGCGGGACGATCGTGGACGCGTAGCGGCCGAACACCATCGCGATGGCCGCGATGATCCCGGAGTGCATGCTCCAGAACATCGCCCAGCCCCAGAGAAATCCGACGGCCGGCGAAAACATCTCGCGCAGGAAGACGTAGACGCCTGCCGGTCCGCGGATAGGCGGAGGTCAGCTCCGCGCAGATACTGGCGCCAAACCAGGTGAGCGCACCGGCCACGACCCAGACCAGCAGCATGCCGCGTGAACGTTCGGCACCGCGCGGCTCGACTTCAGACGGCTGAACGAAGATCGACGACGCCGACGATCGTGCCGACGACCATCGCGGTCGCCTGCGTCAATCCGATCGATCGCGAGAAGCGTGGTGGGCATACGGTCGGCTAGGCCGGGCGGATGCTATCACCGAACCGGCGGCGGCAGCCCGGTCGGTCTGTTGATAAATCGTCTGCACCATGGCGATCGTGTCGGCCTCGGCTGCGCGTCTTGTCGGAACGGTATCGCTTGACGCGCGCGAAGCGCAGCGTCAGACCGCCGGGATACTGCGGGCTCGCCTGCACGTCGTTGAACGCGATCTCGACGACCACCTCGGGCCGGACGTGGACGGTGTAGCGTCGCGCGCCGATCTCGATGCTCGAGGAACCGCTTCGTCTGCCACGCGAGCATCTCGTCGGTCAGGCCTTTGAACGTCTTGCCCAGCATGACGAAGCCGCCGCGTTCGGCATCGCGCGCGCCGAGGTGCAGGTTGCTCAGCGTCCCGCGCCGGCGGCCGCTGCCCCACTCCGCGGCCAGGACGACGAGATCGAGCGTGCGCGCCTGCTTGACCTTGAGCCACGCTGACCCGCGGCGGCCGGCGGCGTAGCCAGCCGTCGAGTGCCTTCGCCATCACGCCTTCGTGGCCGGCGGCCAGCGCCCGTTCCGCGAAGGCGGCGGCTTCCGACTGACTCGGCGGTGACGATGCGAGGCACGACGTTGGCCCGGATCCTCGATCTCGCCGAGCACGCGAGACGCGCCTCGTCAGCGGCTCGTCGACGAGTGGCTCGCCGTCGCAGGTACAGCAGGTCGAAGAACAACGGGGTGATCGGCAGCGATTCGCGGCAGGCTCTCGACGTCGAGCTGGCGCCCGAACCGCCGCATCGTGATCTGGAACGGTTGGGGAGAGCCGTCCGGCCGCAGTGACGATCGCTTCGCCGTCGAGTGACAATTCGCGGATCGGCAGGCGTCGCGACCACCGCCACGATTTCCGGCACTGGCGACCGTGACATCGCGCAGGTTTCGCGAAAACACGCGGACGTCGTCGCCGGCCTTGTGCACCTGAATCCGGGCGCCGTCGAGCTTGTACTCGAACGACGCCTCGCCCAGATTCGCGCAGCGCCTCCGTGACGTCGGCGGCCGAGTCGGCCAGCATCGGCTGCACCGGCTTGAACGAGCTGGATGACGAAACGGCGACAGCGCTTCTTCGCCTTCGACGATGGCCGCGCGTGCCACCGAGCGCGAGACGTCGCCGGCGAGCATCGCGGCGCGGCGGATCCGAGCGGCCGGGATGTTCGCCGCGCGGGCAATCGCGTCGACGAGGACGCCCTTCGAGCGCGCCCTGACGCAGCTCGCCGAACAGCAGGCGAATCAGGAAGTCCTGCTCGTCCGCTGTCGCGCGAGCCAGCAGCTGACGCAGCAGCCGGCCGCGCGCTTCCGACCGAACCGGGGCCGGTGGCGGCGGCGAGGGCGTCGAACGCGCTGTCGACCTCGGGAACCTCCAGCGCTCGGTTCGGAAACCGCAGCCACGTCGCGCATCGACGACAGGAGGGCTCGCCCGACGCCGACCCGGCCCTGACCGATTTCACCCGACAGGAACGAGACGACGATCGACAGGTCGTCGGGCGGCGTTCGCTGCAGCAGCGCCGCCAGCCGGGCGACTTTGTCGAGCCGCCCCGACGCAGCGCGCCACCGCGGCGGACGTGTCGACGACCTCGGACAGACGCATTCGCCGATCGTATCGAAAATGGCTGCACCTGCGGGCGGCGCGGCTGCGCGTCCGTTATGATGAGCGCCGTGACGCTCGACGTCCCCGTCCGGACGCGGTCCTCGCCCTTCGCGGGGATCGCAGTCGTCGCGGTTCACATCGTCCTTGTCATCCGCTCTGGCGTGGTGGAGCTGGCGCAAATGGCCGGACCCGCTTGATCGACTTCGGCCGCGAGCTCTATCTCCCCTGGCAGATCACGCGAGGCAAGATCCTCTATCGCGATTTGGCGTCGCTGTTCGGGCCGCTTTCGCCGTACGTCAACGCGTTCTGGTTCAGGCTCTTCGGCACGTCCCTGACGACGCTGGTCGTCTGCAACATCGGCGTCCTGATGGCGACGCTCGCGGGAATCTACCGCCTCGCTGGCGATTTCAACGGACCGGTCTGCCGCCGCCGGCGCTCACCATCGCGGTGCTGCTGCTCTGCGGCTTCTCGCAGTACATCGATGTCGGCAATTACAACTTCGTGACGCCATACGCGCACGACGCGACGCACGGAATCGCCCTGAGCGTCGCCGCCCTCGTCGTGCTCTACGAGGGTTTGTCGCGAGAGCTGCGGCCGGCGTTCCTTCTGTCAGGACTGTGTTTCGGCGGCGCCCTGCTCACCAAGCCGGAGGTCGGCCTGGCCCTCGCCAGCGCGGTCGCGGCCAGCGGCTGCGCCGCGCTGTGGGTCGGCGCGGACAGGCGCCGTTTCGCGATCGGCGCGGTCCTGTTCGTCATCGGCGCCGCGGTGCTGCCGGCGACGTTCCTGATCTACTTCCATGTCGGCGCGGGCATGTCCTGGACGGCTGCGCTCTTGAGCGTGGCAACCGGCTGGACCACGGCGTTTCTTCCGGAAGTCGCGCAGAACGAGTTCTATCGACAGGGCGCGGGTCTCGACAATCCGGCCGGCAACGTGCTGCGTATGTCGGGCTCTTACGTGGCGATCGGTCTGTTCGTTGCCGCCGGGCTGTTCCTGGCGTGGACTCGACCACGGAAGCCAGTCGCGCGCCTGGTTCACGTCGCATTCCAGCTGGGGCTGCTCGTCGCGGCGACGTTCGCCATCCCGAGCGGACGCCTCGGCTGGGCGCTTCCGCTCGTCACCGCAACCGTCTCGATATCGATGACCGCGCGCATTCTGCGAGCGAAGCGTGCCGGCGCCACTGCGACGATCTACTTCCCGCTGCTGATGTGGGCCGTCTTCGCGTCCGCGATGCTGGCGAAGATCGCGCTGAACGCGCGCATCTATCACTATGGATTCGTCCTCGCTCTGCCGGCGCTGAGCGTCACCGCCGATGCAACTGCTCGGTCTGTGGCCGCGCGTGTTCGCGGCGAACGAGGCCGCGCGCCAGCGAGCCCGCCTCCTCTTCGCGGCGAGCATCGTCGCCGCCATCATTCCGGCACTGGCGCTGAGCAATCGGTGGTATCGAACGAAGACCCTGGCGGTGGGGAACGACGGCGATCGATTCTACGCGTCAGCCGATCCGGCGATGTGGCAGGGGTCGGCGTTGACTGCGGCGCTCGACTGGATCGACGGCCACGTTCCCGGGGAGGCAACGCTGACGGCGCTGCCCGAGGGCGTGATGATCAGCTACCTCACGCGCCGGGACAGCCCGACGCGCTATATCAATTTCATGCCGCCGGAGGCGTTGATCTTCGGCGAGCACGCGATGGCGGTGCTCGCTCGCGGCGCGTCCGCCCGCATTCCTGCTGCTGGTCCACAAGGACACGACCGATGCGGCTTCGCGGCATTCGGGTCGACGCCGGAATACGGCGGCGAGATCCTGCCGTGGGTGCGCAGGAACTATCGCACCGTCGAGGTCATCGGCAGGGAGTCCGGCGGCGGCGGATGGCTTCGGGATCGAGATTCTGGAGCGGGCAGAGGTCAGGCGCGACTGAGCGCCCGCCGCAGGCGTCCGAAGACGCCGGCCTGGCGAACCTCCGGTGCGACCGCGGCGCGCTCGGCCGCTTCCTGGGCCGCCTTGTCCGATGACCACCGGCGATCCTCGCCGACGCCCTCGGGAACTTCGACCTTGACGGCGAGCTTGTGGTTCAACATCTCGGCCTGCTCGCGGATGTTCCGATCGGCGCGCCGATCCCCTGCGGGAACCAGCGGCAGAACTCGTCCACGGTGGTGTCGGGGTCGACGCCGATGATCTTGGCGTAGTCGCGGATGTAGGCGCGCGCGAAAATCCCGTTCGGCCAGCGCGAGAAATCGTTCTTTTCCATGGCCGACCACAGCACGTCGCTGACGTTGGTTTCCGTCGCGATCTGATGCAGGGAGACGCCGTGCTGGATTCGCACGCGACGAAGATTGGGTCCGAACGCTTCGCGCCCGCTCATATCGGGCGTCTGTGTGGCAAAAGCGCTTCCAGCCGAAGGGCCTCGAGGCAGGCCATTTTCCGGGTTTCCGGCCGCCGAGCACTGCCGGATTTCGCCGCCCGATTACGATTCTGTGAGTCGCCGCGGGCCCGCGGATTGGCTCAGTCGAGACTCGCGTTTCGGCGCCGTCTGCTCCCGGCCCGACGCGACCGGGAACGATCTCGGCGCGCGAGTAGTTTTTCGCTCTTCATCCTGCGCGCCGCCCAGGCGCCGCCAGCATCGCCAGTTGACCGATGTGCGCCAGCGAATCGGCCACGGCCGCCCTGAAAAATCCGTTCGGGACTCGTCGCCATCGGCGCGTCGGACGCCAGAAATGCGTCGAATCGTCCGAGCGCGGCGAAGAAGCGGGCGACCTCGCGCTCCCATTCGAGCGGCGTCGAATCGTGCCACGCCTCGGCGCCCGTGGCCTGGGTCAGGGCCCAGTCGTACGGTCGCCCACGTGCGCCAGGATCTTGACCGCGGTCCGCGGCGAACCGTCCGGGCTGTACGCCGCGAAAGCCGGCGGCGCATCGCGAACGGCTTTGCCTCCGCGGTAAGCCACCGTCGCGACCGCGTGTCTCAACGTTGCGCGTTTGTCGTCCATGTCGTTCGCCCTCACTGCGAATAGGGGATGCTGTCGAGGATCAGGCTGCAGCAAGTCACCGCGCCTTCGGCCTTGGCGAGCCTCGCCGGCGTCGACCGTGACCACCCGCCGCTTTCCTCCGCTGCTGATGCGCTCGGCCGTCCACGGAAATGACGCGGGCACGATCACCCGATCGCGCAGGCCCAGCACGTTCGCCCCGTATGGCTCGCGTCGATCGATCGCGATGACGTCGTCAGGCATCGAAGAGACTCGAATCGATCCAGTCCGGATTGACCAGCACGGTTTCGGCGTCGACCGCCGTCACCGCGGATTTCAAGTGCAGGCAGCCCGTCACTTCCGTCGCGTGGACGGTGTAGCCGGCGGCCCCGGCCAGCTTTCGCATCTGTTCGATGCCGGCGCCGTTGGTCCTCGACGATCGTCCAACCGAACAGCCGCCGGCCGATGACCAGCACGTCGCCGCCGTCCACAGTGGCCGGCGGTTCGATCTGGCGCAACGCGCGATGGCGCGAGAGCTCCTCGGCGACCGCTGGCGTTTCGGCCCGGCGCGACACCGCGCCCGGTCTCGTCACGATCGCCACGTCGTCCAGCACGACGGCCGTATCCTCGATAAAGACGCAGTCAGGCATCTCGTCGCTGCCGGACAGGCGGACGACCTGGTAGCCCGCGTCCGCGAGCGCGGCCTCATAGGCGGCGTGCTGGCGCCGGGCACGGCCGATGTCGATTGGCGATCGCGGCAGGTGCGTCAACTCGCAGACGCCCATCGCGGCGCTGACCTCGCGCGTCAGCGCGACAGCTCCGGTCATGCGGGACATGATAGCCGCGCTGGCGGCGCCGGCTACGACTTTTTGAATCGTCAGTGGGTGAGACCGTAGACCAGGTAGTTGACGCCCAGTTTGTAGGCTTCGTTGGTCTGGTCGATCGGGCGCAGCTCCGGTCCCCGACCACTCCCAGAACTGGGAGACGTCGGTGTTGTAGTTGATGATCATCTGCAGGCGCTTGGTCGGATCGTTGTCTTCGAAGACGCCGCGAAACACCGGCTGCGCCGGAGTTGTAGGCCTGCGGGACGATGCCGAGGTCGTCGATTTCGAAGAAGCGCGTGAAAGATGGGATGCGTCGAAGACATCTCGTAGAAGCGGACGTCGGGGATCACGCGCTTCATGTTCGCTTCGAAGACGTCCCAGCCCGGGCTGCCGAAGTCGCCGCACACTTGAAGTCGTCGACGATGACGAACCCGCCCTTCTGCATGAACGAACGCAGGCCGGCCGCTTCGCGATCCGTCAGCGTCCACCAGCTGACCTCGATGATGTAGGCGATCGGATACTTGAACAGCTCCGGATCGTCGAGCGCGACGCGTGTTGATGTTCTCGTGCGGCGTCGAGGAACGCTGACTTCGTTCATGATCTTCATCAGGTTCTGCTTCCGCCGTCGGATAGCCGTGCGCCCACGATGGCTGTCCCCGCCACCAGTAGCCGCCAGGGGCGGTCTCGTATTTGACGCGAACGAACGCAAAGCGGCCGTCGTACGGGAGTTGGGCGGGATCTGATACGGAACGAAACGGCCGAAGCCACGCTGGGCGAACGCCGTCAGCGCCGCCAGCACGATGGCGATGGTCAAGGCCGGCGTGAGACGGCGACTGCCCACGAAGACAGCATAGCACCGTGATTCAGAAACCCACGGTCACGGCAACTCCCTTACGCGCGCGTGTCACGAGCGGCGCCACCGCGACCGCCGACCGTTTGCGGCTGGCATCGTAGACGGTCCGCTCGCTCCTGATGAGCGCATCGACGCGACGCCGATGCCCGCGCCAATGCCCCCATAGACACCGATCGAAATGGGAATCAGCGCCGCGGCAGGACCGCCTTCTCCGCCGACGGCCACGCCGGCCAGGAGGCCCAATGCCGCGCCGGCGATGAAGCCGTTGCGCGCGCTGTTGCCGAGGTCGTCGCTCATGACGCTGCTGAATGCGAATGACATCCTCCTGCCGAACCAGGCGGCGGGACCCGTCGACTACGAGCGCGAGCGCCCCTCGCTGAACCCGTCGAACATGCCCTTGAGCGTCCGCCCGCTGGTGTCGAAGACTCGAACATCTGAGCCGGGCTGAAGCACGAAGCGAAGCTGATCGAACGAGACGGCCATCAGCTCAGAGCCATCACCGCAGGCTCGCTGCCCGTGGCGCGGCGCCCCGGCGGCGATGACAACCTTCGACAATCTTGAGCCGCCGATCTTCCTGATGTAGCCTTGTCGAACCACCATGTATTCACGCGAAGAAATCAAGACGCTGACCGACAAAGTGCTGAACCTCGCGTCGGCGGCCAAGGCCGAGGCCGTCGAACTGCGGTTCGACGGCGGCGAGCGGTCGGCAACCCGCTGGGCCAATTCGACGATCACGACGAACCTCGTGCGAGTTCGACCAGCTGCTGTCCATCACCATCAGGCAGGGGCAGAAATCAGGAACGGCGACGACGCGCGAATTCGACGACGACTCGCTGAAGTCGGCGATCGACGAAGCCAAGGCCGCGGCGGAGAAAGCGCGCGAGAACCCGAACCTCGCGCCGCTGGTGAAACCGCCGCAGGACTACATTCCGGTCGACGCGGCGCTGCCGAAGACCGTCGAATTCGGCCCCGGCGAACGCGCCGCGTGGGTCAAGCAGTCGGTGGACATCTGCGAGAAGAAGGGTGTCCTCGGCGCCGGCTATCATTCCCAAGGCCTACCAGACGACCTGCGCATGCCGAACTCCGACGGGCTGTTCGCGTACTACCAGCACGCGGAAATCGGCTTCATCCTCACCTGCCGCATGCCGAGCGGCGGCGGCTCGGGCTGGTCGGGCATCACCGGCGCGAAGGATCTGTCGCAGATCAACGTCGCCGAGCTGACGCGAGATCGCCGTCGAACAAGGCGGTCAAGAGCCAGAAGCCGCGCGCCATCGAGCCGGGCCGCTACACGACGATTCATCGAGCCGCGTCCGGTCGCGCGCCTGCATCTCGACGATGATGGGCGCGTTCAACGCCGGCGGCGGCGGCGGCGGCTTCGGCGGCGGCGGTGGCGGCGGCTTCAACTTCGGCGGCATCGGCCGGCCGTTCGTCGACGCCGACGGCACGCCGAAGATCGGGCAGAAGCTGTTCAGCGACAGCTTCACGCTGAAGAGCGACGTCGGCAACCCGGTCCTCCGCCAGACGCCGATCATGAACGACGGCTCGCGGCGGCGCAAGCCGGTCACCTGGATCGAAAAGGGCGTGCTCAAGAACGTCTATTACGATCCCGGCCACCGCGCGGCGGCAGAAGGTCGCGCCGTCACCCGCCAACCCGAACATGAGCCTGGTGATCGAAGGCACGAACCAGTCGATCGAGGACATGATCAAGACGACGAGGCGCGGACTGCTGGTCACCTTCTTCTGGTACCTGCGCCCGGTCGACACGCTGACCCTGCTCAACACCGGCATGACGCGCGACGGGCTGTTCCTGATCGAGAACGGCGAGATCGCCGGGCCCGGTGCAGAACTTCCGCTGGAACATGTCGCCGCTCGTCGGCTTCGCGAACATCTCGGCGGTCGGCAAGCCGGTGCCGATTCACACCGGCGAGGCGTACGACGGCCCCGGCACGCGCGCTCGTCCCGCCGATCCGGATCGAAGACTTTTACATGACCTCGGTTTCGCCGGCGGTCTAACAGGAGCGCGAAGGCTTTTGCCGAGCGAGAGAACATGACCACATCACGTCGAGACTTTCCTGAAGCATACACCGCCGGATCGGCGTTCGTCATCGCCTCCACCGATCTGGTCGGTGAACTGCTCGCCCAGTCGCCGAAGGGCAACCCGATGACGTCGCCGTTCAAGGGCCTCTCCGACATCGCGCTCGGCGACGCGAAGACGGGCGGCTGCAGCTACGCCGACATCCGGTTCACGCGCAGCGTCAACAGCGGCGTCAACGCCGAGCGGCGGACCGGATCGCGACGCCGGCGGGCGGCTTTGGCGGCGGGCGGGCGGCGGCGGCTTCGGCCGCGGCGGCGGCGGCAGCCGCCGCGCCGGCGGCACGGGCGCGGCCGGCTTCGGCGTCCGCGTCATCCACAGCGGCGTCTGGGGCTTTGCCAGCAGCCCGATCGTCACCGAAGACGAGATCCGCCGCATCACGCGGATCGGCGACGGAGGTCGCGAAAGCGAGCGCGATCGCCAAGAAAGTGGACGTGAAGCTGGCGCCCGTTCCGGCCTATCAGCGAATACTGGTCGACGCCGATCCGAAAAGGATCACGCGCCGGTGTCGCACCGAGGACGAAGCAGGCCTTCGTGCAGAAGGTCGTCGACGCGGCCGTCAAGAACGAAGGGCGTCAGCAGCGTGACCGCCTCGGTGCGGCATCACCAACGAGTGGAAGCTACTTCGCGTCGAGCGAAGGGTCGTACATCGAACAGGAGACGTTCGAGATCACCGCCGTCGTTCAACGTCTCCGCGAAGGTCGGCGACGTGACCAAGACGCGCAGCTTCGTCGGCGTGCCGAAGACCGGCGGCTGGGAGGTGGCCGAGGAAAGCGAGATGCTCGAGAGCGCCGAGCGCATCGCCGCCGAAGCGGTCGAGATGACGACCGCCAAGCCGGTCGGCATGGGTCTCAAGGATCTCGTGCTGACGCCGTCGCACGCGATGCTGACGATTCACGAAATCGTCGCGCACGCGACCGAGCTCGATCGCGTCCTCGGCTACGAGGCGAACTACGCCGGCACCAGCTTCGTGAAGCTGACCGACGTCGGCAAGCTGAAATACGGCTCGAAGCTGATGAACATCACCGCCGATCGCACGATGCCCGGCGGCATGGCCACCATCGGCTTCGACGACGACGGCGTGAAGACGACGCAGTTCCCGATCGTGCGCGACGGCATCCTGGTCGGGCTGCAGACCAATCGCGAGACCGCGCCGCTCATCGGCGACAAGGCGAGCAAGGGCTGCACGTCGGCGTCGTCGTGGCGCGACTACCCGTTCCTGCGGATGCCGAACGTGCACCTCGAGGCCGGGCCGAAAGGCTCGCCGAACGTCGAGCAGATCATCGCCGACACCAAGGACGGCGTGCTCATCGACGGCCGCGGCAGCTACTCGATCGATCAGCAGCGCTACAACGGGCAGTTCGGCGGCAACTGCTTCTGGGAGATCAAGAACGGCAAGATCACGCGGATGGTGACCGACGTCACCTACAACGCGATCACCACCGACTTCTGGGCCAACCTGGACGCTGATCGGCAGCCAGGAGATCGTGGCGGATGTTCGGCACCGGCGGCGACGCCAAAGGGCCAGCCGACGCAGACCAACAGCATCTCGCACGGCTCGCCGCACATCCGGATCAAGAAGATCATGGTCGGCGCCGCCTATTCGTGATTACACATTTAGGTAGCTGCTCAAATAATTTGCGACAGAGGCGGATCGCAGTCTGCCTTCCGGGATAGGATGCGCGCGTCTACGCACGCCGAAGCCCGACCCGGAGGTTTCGATGAAACGCATCTTCGTCGCGACGATCGTTGCCATGCTGGCGGCGACGGTCATTCCGTTCGCGCAATCAACCCAGACGATTCCCGTCGCGGAATCTGAATCGTCGTCCCTGTGGTTCGTCGAGCTGTCGAATCCTCCCACGTCCGGAAGGCACGGCGGTGGCGTGACGCTCGAGCGTGAGGAAATGGACTTTCACGCGGCGGCGGCATCGGCGCGCGTCCAGTACTCGAACGCGAAGCACTTCCGCGAGTTGTGGAACGGACTGACGGTTCGCGCCAGCGGCCGGAACGCCGACAAGCTGCGCGGCCTGGCCGGCGTGCAGATCGGTCTACCCCGTGGTGAAGGTCAAGCTCGCGCGAGGAGCCGTCGCAGCCGGGCGAGGTCATCGGATCTGGTGACGGCGATCAAGATGACGGGCGTGGACATCGCCCAGAACGAGCTCGGGCTGACCGGACGCGGTGTTCGCGTTGCCATCATGGACACCGGCATCGACTACGACCATCCCGACCTGGGCGGCTGCTTCGGTCCTGGCTGCCGCGTCGAGAAGGGGCTTCGACCTCGTCGGCGACGCGTTCAACGCCGACGATGACGTGCCGGTGATCGCCCCCGATCCGGATCCGGACGACTGCGCCGGCCACGGCACGCACGTCGCCGGGATCGTGGCGCCAACGGCACGATCCGCAGGCGTGTCGCGCCCGACGTCAAGTTCCACGCCTACCGCGTGTTCGGCTGCGAGGGACGACGACCTCCGACATCATGCTCGAGGCGATGGAGATGGTCCTCCACGACCACGCGGACATCCTCAACATGAGCATCGGCGCGGCGCTTCAGTGGCCGCGAGTACCCGACGGCCCAGGCCTCCAGAGCCGCCTGGTCAAACGCGGCATCGTGGTGGTGGCGTCGATTGGCAATGAAGGCAACGCTGGGGCTCTACGGCGCGGCGGCACCGGGCGTGGGCCGCGATGTGATCGGCGTCGCCTCCTTCGACAACACGAACGCCAACTCTCGTGGCGTTCACCATCTCACCGGACGACAAGAAGATCGGCTACAACAATTCCGGACAGCTCCGGCACCGCCGACGAGCGGTTCGTTCCCGCTGGCCCGAACGGGCACCGCCACCGCCACGGCCGATGGATGCGGCGCGCTGGCCGCCGGCAGCCTGGCCGGCAAGGTCGCGCTGATCCGCCGCGGTGCCTGCTCGTTCTATCAGAAGTCCATCAACGCGCAGAACGGCCGGCGCGGCCGGCGTCATCATCTACAACAACGCGGCCGGGTTCCTCAGTCCGACGGTCGCGCGGCACACCGGCAATCACCGTCCCGGTGGTCGCGATCACCGCCGTCAACGGCGTGATCATCGACAGCCGCCTCGCCGGCGGAGCGGTGACGATGACCTGGACGAACCAGGTCGCGAGCGAGCCCAATCCAACGGCGAATCTCATCTCGTCGTTCTCGTCGTGGGGCCTGCCGCCCGATTTGAGCTTCAAGCCGGACATCGGCGCTCCGGGTGGATCGATTCGCTCGACGCTGCCGCTCGAACAGGGCGGCTTCGGCAACCTCGAGCGGCACGTCGATGGCCTCCCCACATCGCCGGCGCCGCCGCGCTGCTGCTTGCAGGCGCGGCCGCACACGCGGCCCGACGAAGTCCAGTCCCGCCTGCAGAACCTGGCGCGGCCTCACCCGTTCGGCAGCCTGACTTCCACCTTCATCGACGCCGTTCATCGTCAGAGGCGCCGGCATGCTCCAGATCGACGAGGCCGTGCTGTCGGACGTGGTCGTGACGCCCAGCAACCTCGCGCTCGGCGAAATCGAAACCGGCAGCGTCACCAAGTGGCTCAAGCTGCGGCTCGACGACGCGGACGACGGCCACGGTCATCGATGGTGCCGGCACGGCCGGCGCGATCATCACGATGACGATGACGACGCACCGGTCACGTATACGCCTCGGCCATCTGCCGGCGATTTCGACCGGCGCCAACACCTTCACGCCGGTGCTGTTCTCCACGGCCGCGACCGTCACCTTCAGTCAGCCGACGGTGACGCTCGGCGGCCACCATCGCCGCCACGACGACATCGAGTTCGTCGGCGTCACGATCACGCCTCCTGGCGCAGCGTCGCTGGCGCGGCTGTTCGGCGGATACAGATCACGCTGACGCCGAGCGATGGCGGCCCGGTGCTGCGGGTGCCCTACGCCGGCTACAACGGCGACTATCAGGCGATTCCGGTGATGACCCTGGCCGGGTTCCCGCTGCTGGCGCAGTTGACGCCCCTCGGCTTCGTGCCCCGGCCCGGCGGCGCCACGTTCTCGCTCGACGGCGACGACGTGCCCTTCATCCTGTTCCACCTGAATCATCAGGTGGCGCGATTCAGCCTCGAGGTCGTCGACGTCGCGACCGGCAGAGCTCTGCACTTCGCGGACGACGAGCGGTTCGTCAGGCGCAACAGCGCGGCCAACACCTTCTTCGCGTTTGGCTGGGACGGCACCACGTTCAGGCGGCCGGGGGCCGCGCTCAGGACGTGCCCGACGGCACCTATCGGATTGATCTGACGATCTTGAAGGCGCTCGGCGATCCCGCGAACCCGGCGCACTTCGAACGATGGTCGTCGCCGAACATCACCATCGCGCGATCGGCGCCGACGACGCCGTAGACAACGCGTCGCGGCCGCTCGTCCCTTCGTCGCCCGGCACGCTTCGGCGTGCCGGGCTTATCAAGTATCCTACCCTCTCCATGTCAGCCGATCGCGTCGTTCGAGTCAGGAGTCCTGGGCGCCGGCGCGTGGGCTCGCGGAGCGCACCTGCCGGGCTATCGGCGCGATCCGCGCTGCCGCCTCGTCGGGATCGCCGACACCGAGCTCGATCGCGCGCGGCGGCGGCGCGCGAGTTCGACATTCCCGTCGCCACCGGCGACGCCGCGCGAGCTGATCCGGCGCGACGGACATCGACCTGATCGACGTCTGCACGCCGAGCCACACGCATTTCGAGCTCGCCTGGGCGGCGCTCGAAGCCGGCAAGCACGTGCTCTGCGAGAAGCCGGTCGCCTACGACTTTCGCGACACACGCGCGCGCCCGCGATCTGGCGCGGCAGAAGGGCCTGAAGACGAAGGTCGGCCTGACCTTCCGCTACAGCCCGGCGATGCGCTACATGCGCGAGCTCGTCGCCGACGGGCTTCATCGGCACGCCGTTCATCTTCAACGGCTACGAGCAGAACTCGCAGTGGCTCGATCCGATGAACCCGCTGCGGCAGGTCGACCCGACGCCGACCAGTCGGTGCTCCAGGTGTCGTCGCTCGAAGGCTACGGCGCGCCGATCATCGATCTCGCGCACCTGCTTCGTCGGCAGCGATCTGACGCAGGTCGTCGGCACGATGCGCAACTTCATCCCCGAGCGGATGGTCCGCGCGACCGGCCGCATGATGCGCATGAACATCGACGACGGCGATATCTTCATCGGCGAGTTCGCGAACGGCGCGCTGTGCTCGATCCAGACGAGCTTCGTCACGGTCGGCAACTATCCCGGCATCGAGGCGCGGGTCTACGGCAGCAAGGGCGCGCTCATCTGCCGGCTCGTCGAGGAAGGCGGCGTCTGCGAAACGCCTGAAGGCGGCGACCGCCGACGCAGGTCGAGTTCCGCGAGCTCGACGTGCCCGAGCGCGTTCTATCCGCCACGGCGGCACGTGCCGCGAGTCGTGGCGCACGCTCTTCTACGCGAACCTGATCAACAGCTTCATCGGCGAGATCCTCGAGCGAGCGACGAGACCAACGAAGGCGACTTCGGCGACGGCGCGTGGGTGCAGGAAGTCGATCAACGCCGTCGAGCAGTCGTTCCGCGAGCGCCGCTGGGTGTCGCTCCCGCTGCGCGCCATGATGTCGCCCCACCGCTGGCGCGGCGAGGTGTCGGAAAGGAAGGCGATCGCTCGAGCGCTTCGCTCGAGGACAGCTACTATCGGCTGCGCCCGGTCAACGCCACGTTCACCGGCGTCCACGAGCACGATCGGATCGGCTGCCCGACTGGTCGCCCGACGGCTTGTCGGCGGCGGCGGCGAGATGCGTTCGCTGCGGACCTCGCTCGCGGCGCAGCGGACCGCCCAATCGCTGACCGACCTGGCCTCGCGCGATCGGGAGCTGGCGATCTCGTTCCTCGACATGCAGATCGCCGAGCACGACGGACCGCACTTTCAGCGCGGCAATCCATCGCTCGCCGTCGGCGAAGCGACCTTCGGCGTGATCGTCGCTGATGACGCGGCCGTTTGCGCGGCATCGAATCGCGTGCGGCGTCGGCGGTCGCACGGCTGGCGCGCGATGCCGCCGCTTTCTCGACGGCGCCGTCCGGTCCATCGCGAGCGGAGTGCCGGACGAATGGCGCGTCAAGACGCTGCGTGAATGCGACGGCGCCGACCTGCTGCTGACCGGCGGCATCGCGCGGTGGAAGTCGGTCGAGAACATTCGCGACCGCGCTGGCCAGCGAGCTTGACGCGCGGCGTCCGCGCGAGGCTCGGGCGGCGATCGACACGTTTCGTCAGTGGCTGACCTCCACGGCGGTGCGCGCCGGCCAGCCGGATTCGCGTGCTGGATCCGGAGCTCTTCGACCTGCTGCTGCGCGCGTGGACACTGGTGCACGAAGAGCCGTCGCGATCCTTGCGGACGAGGCGCGCGCGGCGCTCGACGAAGCGCTCGCAGACGCTCAATCGAGCGGGCGCGACTGGCGACACCGGGCGGATGGCCGGACGTCCAGCTGCGCCTGACCGACGATGCATCCGCGCCGTTGACGACTACTTGCCCGCGTATCAGCGGGTCTGGGAAGCGTGCCGCGCAGCGCGCGCAAGCCCGCGAGCTGGTGACGTGGCCCGACTATCCCATTCGCTACGTGCCGATCCCGGTGCATACGCGCGACGCCGCGCCGCTTCTGTACTACCTCTTCTACCGCTCGCCGGCGCCGTTCGATCGGCTGCCGATCCACGACTACGTCGTCACGCCGATCGACCGCGACATGGACCGCTGACGAGCAGCGCCGACGCCTTGCGCGCCGACCAACACGCAGCGTGATCACGCTGAACCACGTCGTGCATCACGGCGCGATCGGCCACCACGTGCAGAACTACTACGCCTATCGACGGCGCATCGGAGATCGGCCGCGTCGCCGCCGTGGACTGCGCCAGCCGCATCGGCGATGTTCCTCGGCGGCACGATGGCCGAAGGGCTGGGCCTGCTACGCGACCGACCTGATGGACGAATGCGGATTCCTCGACGCCGGACGAATCGCTGGCGCAGCAGCACACGCGCGCGCGGCTGCTCGCCCGCGCGGTCGTCGACATCGGCCTGCACGAGCGGATCGCTCGAGCTTCGACGAGGCGGTCGCGGTCTACCGCGATCGCGATCGGCATGCCGCACGAGGCCGCGCGCGGCGAAGCGTGCAAGAACTCGATGTTTCCGGGCACCGGCGTTGATGTACTGGCTGGGCACCGAAGGCGCTGCATCCGTCTCACGAGCGAACGCCGGGCGGCGAACAGCGCTTCTCGCTGCAGGCGCTTCCACGATCGCGTCCTGTCCGTTCGGATCGATCCCGGTGCCGCTCATCGCGACGGGTCGTGGCGCGTGATCCGCGCGGGCTGGACGGCCGCGGCGGTCGCTGATCATTCTGCCGGCGGTCGCTTGCGGGCTGCGCGCCGGCCGGTCGGGCGCGGTGCCGCCGTCCAACGATCTGCTGATCGTCGGCTACGACCGCGAGCCCGATACGCTCAACCGCTTCAGCACCCACATCCTCGAGGACATCCAGACCTGCGTGGTCGAAGGACTGACGACGACCGACGAGCAGATGCGGGTGGTGCCGCTGCTCGCCTCAGAGGTGCCGACGCATCGAGAACAGCGGCGTCGTGCTCCGCCCCGACGGCGGCATGGACGTCGTCGTGGCAGCTTGCGGCCGAACGTCGACGTGGCACGATGGCCAGCCGTTCACGTCGGCCGACGTCAAGTTCACGGTCGACGCGATCAACAGCCCGAACTACAACCCGGAGAGCACGGACGGCTTCGATCGCATCAGCGTCGGTGGACACACCCGATCCGCTGACCGCGGTCGTTCATTACAAGGAGATCTACGCGCCGTACGACATCCAGTTCATCCGCGGCACGCTGCCCGAAACATCTGCTCGAGGGCCGCGACATCGATCGCGCGCAGGACTACAACCGCAGTCCGCTCGGCACCGGGCCGTATCGCGTCGCCGAGTGGAAAGCCGGCGAGTACATCCTGCTCGAGCGCGTGCCGCATTACTGGCGCGGCGACGAGTATCCGCAGATTCAGGCGGCTGATGTTCAAGTTCGTCGCGAACACGAACACGCGGATCAACCAGCTGAAGAGCGGCGAAGTGCACGTCGTGGCGCTGGTGCCCGTGGGACAAGTACCGCGAGATCTCGGCGATGACCGTCGATGGTCGTGCACCAGACGCCCGGCAACGCCTACGAGCACGTGACGCTGAACGAGCGGCAATTCCCGCCGTTCGCCGATGTCCGCGTCAGGCGCGCGCTGATTCACGCGCTCGATCGCGAGCTCTACGTCAAGACCATCCTCGACGGCCTCGCGCCGGTCGCGCACGGCCCGATTCAGCCGGTGTCCTGGGCCTACACCGATCAGGTCACGCGATACGCCGTTCGATCCGGCGCAGGGCGCGAGCGCTGCTCGACGAGCGCCGGCTGGACGACCCGGCGCCGGACGGCATCCGGCAACGTGACGGCAAGCGCGCTCGCGTTCACGCTGATCACCCAGGCCGGCTACGCCATCCGCGAAAACGTCGCGCAGGCGATCGAGCGGCAGCTGCGCGACGTCGGCGTCGACGTCACGGTGGAGCTGCACGACGGCACCGCCATCAGCGCGCATCTGGTTCGAGGGCCGGTTCGACGCGATGCTGCACTGGTGGCAGATGCCGTCGGATCCCGAGTTGACGACGTTCTTCGCCGCCGATCGCACGCCGCCGGCCGGCCGGAACATCAACTACTTCAAGGACGATGAGCTGACCAAGCTGCTCTACGCCTCCGACCGCACGCGTCGATCGCGCGGAGCGCGACGCGGCTGCTGCATCGCGCGCAGGCGATACTCGCCGACGCCGTGCCGGAGATCCCGCTCTACAGCGTGACGCAGGCTCGACGCGGTGCCGGCGTCGCTGCAGCACTTCAAGGGCAATCCCGACGAACACGGGCATTTTCTGGAACGTCCACGAGTGGGAAATCAAATGAGCCCGCTAGTCGGCTGGCGCTCGTTCCTGATGCGCGCTTCAGGCGCTGCCGCTGCTGCTCGTCATCTCGGTCGCTCGTCTTCCTCCTGATCCACGCCGCGCCTGGCGGACCGCTCGCGATCTACCTCGTCGAACCCGAACGTGCGGCCGGAGGACATCGAACGGCTGCGCCGCGCGCTCGGCCTCGACCGGCCGCTCTGGCAGCAGTACTGGTCGTGGCTCGGCCGCGTTCGTCGCGCGGCGACTGGGGCTACAGCTTCAGCGACGGCCGCCCGGTCGCTCGTGCGCGCATCGTCGAGCGCCTGCCGGCGACGCTCGAACTGCGTCGGCGTCGTCGATTGTCGCGGCGCTCGCGCTGACGCTGCCGGCGGGCATCGCGTCGGCGGTCGAAGCGCGGCCGCTGGTTCGATCGCGTCGATCGACGCGCGCTGGCGACCGCCGGAATCTCGCTGCCGGCCTTCTGGTTCGGCTTGCTCCTGCAGATCGTGTTCGCGATCGGGCTCGGCTGGCTGCCGTCGTCCGGGCGGACGACGCCCGGCGGCGGCGATCTTCGTCGATCACGTGCAGCATCTGCTGATGCCGGCGACGGTGCTGGCCGTCGTGCAGGCGGCGGCGCTGGTCGCGCTACCTGCGCGGCTCGATGATCGAGACGCTGTCGCAGCCGTTCGTCGCTGCGCCGCGCGGGCGCGCGGCATTCCGCGCGCGGCGGTGATCCTGTCGCCACGCGCTCCGCAACGCGCTCGGTCCCGGTGCGTCGCGGTCGTGATGGTGGACGCGGCGCTGCTCGTGTCCGGCGCGGTCGTCACCGAGAGCGTGTTTGCGTGGCCGGGACTCGGCAGCCTGTTCACCGAAGCGCTCGCCCGCCGCGACTACACCGTGCTGATGGCGCTCCTGATGCTCACGTCGACGGCGATCGTCGCTCCTCAACGCCGATCGCGGACGTCGCGCACGCGCTGATCGATCCGCGCGTCGCGCTCACCTGATGCGCCGCCGATCGCTGGTGCTGCGCGTGCCTGGTCGCGGCTGCGCTGGCGGCGCCGTGCGGTCGCGCCGTACGCCGCCCGACCAGCATCGACCTGGCACACCGCCGCGCAGCCGCCGTCGGCGGCGCACTGGTTCGGCACCGACGATCTCGGACGCGACGTGCTGGCGCGCGTGCTGCACGGCGCGCGCGTCTCGCTCGCGGTCGGCGTGCTGTCGGCGGCTGGTCGCGGGCGCGTCGGGCATCGCCATCGGCGGCGTCGCCGGCTACGCCGGCGGCGCCGTGGACGCGCGTGCTGATGCGCGCGACCGACGCGATGCTGGCCGTGCCGCGGCTGCCGCTGCTGATGATTGCGGCGGCGCTTCTGCAGCCGATCGGTCCCGCTGCTGGTCGCTGCTGATCGGGATGGCCGGCTGGATGGAAACGGCGCGCGTGGTGCGCGCGGAGTTCCGGACGCTCCGCGCGCGCGGCTTCGTCGAGGGCGCGCGCGGCGCCGGCGCCGGCCACGCGCGGCTGATCGTCGCGCATCTGCTGCCGAACGCCGCGCAGGCGGTCATCGTGTCCGTGACGCTCGCGGTCGCGCGCGGCATCCTGCTCGAGTCGGCGCTCAGCTTCTTCGGCGTCGGCGTCCAGCCCGCCGGCAGGCGAGCTGGGGCAACATGCTCTACCAGGCGCAGGCCGACGCTGGCGACCGAGCCATGGCTGGCGCTCGCTCCAGGCGCTTTTCATCCTGCTGACGACCGCATCGGTCAACGTCGCCGGCGATCGTCTCGCGGGCCGAGGACGGTAAGAGTGACAGGCCACGAAAACACGAAATCACGAAACCAAATTGGTTTTTGTGCTTTCGTGCTTTCGTGGCTCGATTTTCGTGCTTTCATGGCCGCGCATGGTCACTCGACGACTGCGATGTATCAACCTGGCCGCACCAGCTGCCAATTGCCCCCGCTACGTACGATACGGTGAAGGCAAGCACGAAAACACGAAAACATAAAACCAAATTGGTCTTTGCGCTTTCGTGCTTTCGTGGCTCCTGATTTCGTGTTTTCGTGGTCGCGCATAGCCACTGACGACTGGCGATGTATCAACCTGGCCGCACCAGCTGCCAATTGCCCCGCTGTGCTCGATACGGTGAAGACAAGCCATGAAAAACCGCAAACACAAAACCAAATTGGTTTTGTGTCTTTCGTGGCTCCTGATTTCGTGGTTTTCGTGGCCGCGTACGTCACTCGACGACCGGCGACGTATCACCCGGCAGCAGCAGCTGCCGATGCGCCCACCACGGCGCGATGCCGTTGGTCATCACCCGCTCGTGGAATTCGCGCAGGTTGAACATGGCGCCCTGCGCCCGGCCGCGATAGTCGCGCCGCAGCTTGAACGCGGCCAGCTTGCCGAGAAAATAGCCGCCGTAGGTCGGATCGTAGGTGCCGCGGACCGCTTCCTGTCGCGCCGCCGGCGCGGGCAGATGCGCTTCGCGTTCGAAGAACTCCGCGGCGCTGATCGATCGTCCACTCGCCGCTGTGGAGGCGCAGACCGACAATCATGCCGGCAGATCCGCGTCGAGCGCTTCGCTGGTCTGCGCCAGCCGGTAGCGCGGATCCTCCGCTTGAAGCCCTCGTCGCGTGACGAGCTGCTCGGCGTAATGCGCCCAGCCATCCTGCCCTGACGACGGCTGCGGAAACGGGTTGAGGCCGATCCAGATCCGGCGAACCTTTCCCGGCGTCCGACGCATGAAGCAGGCTGTGGACGTAGTGGCCCGGCGCCACCTCGTGCGCCGAGATGTCCGGCCAGCGTCGGGTAGTTGAACTTCTGCAGCCACGCGTTCTGCCGCTCGGCGCGGCCAGTCGGCCTGCGCATCGGTCACGTAGTAATAGCTCTTGACCGGGTGCGGCTCGAGGCGGCGGCGACGAATGCATCGACGCCAGGCCCGAGATCGAACGCGCGGCGCGGCCGCGACGACGACGCGCTCTCCTTCCGGGCAGGTCCACCAGACCGCCGCTCGCGGACGAAGCGCAAAGCAGCTCGTCGACCGTCTTCTGGGCCGCCGCCGGCAGTTCTCCCCGTCGTGGGTGGTCGTTCGAGCACGTTCGCGCCAGACTCTCCGAGCGCTGATCGCCCCGGCCGACGCTGGTTGCGACCCGAGCCGGCGGTCGCTTCGAAATCGGCCTGCGCTTTCTCGCAGCTCGCGCTCGCCGATCGCCAGCAGCGTCGCCGCGGGGAGATCGATCAGCTCCTCGGCGCGATACCGCGGCCTCGACGCTGGCCGTGCCGATCGCGTAGCTCACCGCCGCCGTGCGGCAGGACCTTCGACTCGAGCTCCGCGGCGTATTCGTCTGACGGCCTTGCGCGCGTCGGCGGCCGCAGACGTCAGACCGCCTGGATCGTCCGATCGCGACGTCGGCGAACGCCAGCGGCAGATCGCGGGCCATCAGGCTCGGCGGCGCCGCGGAACATGACGATCGCCCGGCTCGACGAACAACGCGCGGCGGGTTGCGAAGGTTCTCGCGCGCGCGCGACGAGCAGCCGCGGCACCGCCGGCAGCTTCGCTCGGCGGCCTGCCTCGCCCGCGACGCCGCCGGCGACGACTCCATGGTCATCAGGTTGTGGACGCCATCCGAGATCGCCGACGCGTAGATCATCGGGTTGCGCGTCCACGTGCGGACGGTGTCGAGGTCGAGCAGCCAGCCGTCAACGATGCCCTCGAGAATCCTGCGATCGACGCGTTCGTCAGCCGTCAGCGGAGCCGGGATCGACGGCGTCGAGCCGGCTTCGCACGCCCTTCGCAGCCAGGTCGATTTCTGCGGCAATCGCACCGCGCCGAGAAATCCTCGAGCGCATCCGTCGTGCGCGTGCATGCCGCCGTTGCCGGCGGCAATCGAGGGATGGCGGCGCGCGGGCTGATCGAGGTAGTCGTCCACGAACGCGCCGGAATGACGAGACCGCGCGTGCCGGCGGGTCGGCCTGGCGAGAGCAGGCCGACCAGCTAGTGCACGCCGCGGCGACTACGGCGAACAGACCGGCGCAAACCGGCGTGCGGAAATCGTGCGTACCCAGACGCGTCGAGGTGGTGAACATGGAATGGGCACCTACACTATCACGCACTCATCAGGTCGTCATCGCGGCCACAAATCCGTCACCGACAGCCCGGGCCACCCGCCAATTCTGGCTGTTCCGCGCCGGCATCGATCGTGCGTGTTCTGGCGGCGTCCACCACCATGTTCGCCCGCTCTCTGCGATCGTCGTCGCGACCGCCCTCGCTGCGGGCGCCTGGACAATGGCGACCAACGCACAGACGTCCACCGTCGCCATCGCCGTTGACGCCGCCGCAGGTCAGCATCCGATCAACGCCGAACGTCTACGGCGTCGCGCACGCCAGCACCGCGGAGCTGAACGACCTGAACGTGCCGCTGAACCGGAACGGCGGCAACAACACCACGCGCTACAACTGGCAGCTGAACGCCGACAACCGCGGCAACGACTGGTACTACGAGAGCATCGCCGACAGCAGCGCGACCGCCGGCGAGCGGGGCGATACCTTCGTCGCGAACGCACGCGCCGCGAACGCGCAGGCGATGCTGACGATCCCGACGATCGACTGGGTCGCGAAGGTCGGCGCCAGCCGCGCGCAAGCTCGCCAGCTTCTCGATCGCCAAATACGGCGCGCAGACCGGCAACGACTGGCAGTGGTTCCCCGACGCGGGCAACGGCGTGCGCACCAACGGCCAGTGCATCACGGGCAACGATCCGAACGACGCCAACGTGCCGTCGAACTCGCTCCTCCAGCAGGCGTGGGTGCAGCATCTGGTCGGCCGCTGGGGCACGAACGCGAACGGCGGCCTGCGCTACTACATCCTCGACAACGAGCCGAGCCTCTGGCACGCGACCCATCGCGACGTCCACCCGACGGGCGCGACGATGGACGAGATCCGGAACAAGATGATCGACTACGCGGGCAAGATCAAGGCGGTCGATCCGTCGGCGCTGGTCGTCGGGCCCGAAGAGTGGGGCTGGAGCGGCTATCTGTTCAGCGGCTATCGACCAGCAGTACGGCGGCGCGCACGGCTGGGGCTTCCTGCCCGATCGCAGCAATCACGGCGGCGCGGACTACCTGCCGTGGCTCCTCGACGCGCTGCGGCAGAACAACGTCGCCACCGGCACGCGCCTGCTCGACGTCTTCACGGTCCACTACTATCCGCAGGGCGGCGAGTTCAGCGACGACGTGTCGAACGCGATGCAGCTGCGGCGCAACCGATCGACGCGGTCGCTCTGGGATCCCGCGTACGTGGACGAGACGTGGATCAACGATCAAGCGTCCAGCTGGTTCCGCGTCTGCGAGGCTGGGTGAACACGCTACTACCCGGGCACCGCGACCGGCATCACCGAATACAACTGGGGCGCGGAGAACCACATCAACGGCGCGACGACGCAGGCCGACATCCTCGGGCATCTTCGGACGCGAGGGTCTGGACATGGCGGCGCGGTGGACGACGCCGCGCCAGCACGACGCCGACCTACAAGGCGATGAAGATGTATCGGAACTACGATGGCCAGAAATCCACGTTTGGCGATGCCAGCGTGACTGCCAGCGTGCCCAATCCAGACGCCCCGTCGACGCGTTCGCCGCCGCGCCGCTCTGTCCGGACGGCGCGCTGACGGTGATGGTCATCAACAAGGCTCTCTCACGGCGCCGCCTCTGCCGCCATCGCAACATCGCCAGCTTCCAGGCGGCCGGCAGCGCAGAAAGTCTGGCAGCTGACGTCGGCGTGAAGGCGTCATCTCACGCCTTCCCGATGCCGCAGTCGGCAGCGGGGCAAATCTCTCGGCGACGCTGCCAGCGCAAAGCGTGGCGTCTCTGTTCGTCTTCGCCGCCGCATCGGCGATAGCCGCCAATCCGCCCACCAACGTCAGAATCCACCATTGTGAAAGCATAAGGAGAGGGCAGCGACGCGGCTCCTCGCCGCCATGCTAACACACCTCGTTGAATGGGTGCGCCCGGCGAAGCGGGCGATCATTGCCAGCGCCCATGCGTTCAGAAAGCAGTCGTAGCGCGCTTGATGTTTCGTCCACTCTGTCTCAGTCTCATCCTCATCGGCGTCGTCTCCCTCCCGTTATGCGCGCAGGGTCAGGGTGAGGAACGAAAATGCGGCGACAAAGCCACCACGCCCGCCCGCGCGTCAGCCCGTTAGCGACTACTGACATCGGCGATGTCTGGCGCTGGAGTTCAGCACCGCAACCAGGAACAGAACGAACAGCGGGCCGGCAGCGTTTTCTCGTCATCGCGCCAACCATCGGGTCGAAGCCGACCACGGGACTCACCGCCGGGGTCAACGGCAACATGGCGTTCTTTTGCCGGCGATCCGGCGACGACGCATCTCGACGATGTCGGGCGGATTCCGGATCTCCCAGAAAGAGCAGATTCTGTCCGGTGTGCGGTATTCCCGTTTTCACCGCCAACGATCGCTGGTTCGTGCAGGGCGACAACCGGTTTTCGTGGACGTCTCAGAACACCTACGGTCTCGGAACGGACACGATTCGACTCAGTGCCGAAAACGTCAAAAATGCGACTTCTTCGCGTTGCCGAGACGACCTATCAGGCGTGCGCCACGGCCTGTTCGTCGGCGGCGGCTTGATCGTCAACGTCCACGACGACATCCGGCCGGGAGAGGGCGCTGAAAACGGCGCTGGGATCCGGTCGGCATGCGTGCAGTGCTCCAGGCGCACGGGTTCTCGACGGATAGCCAGACCTCGAGCGGCACCAACATCCCGGAGCTGCTCTTCGACGCGCGGGACAACGGCATCAACGCCCAGCGTGGATGGTGGCATGCAGTACCCGGCATTACCAGGACCTTTTCCGACGGCTTTCTGGGCGGCGATTCCGCGTTTCAGGAGTTGTTCCTCGACACCGCGCACCCTATCGGCGGCTGACAAGCGACGGACGTCATCGTCTCGCCTTCTGGACGATGAGGCGACCTGATCCTGCGGCAGCGCGGCCCGCATACTTCGAGTCTGCGGCGACCAGCAATGACGGCCGTTCGGCGCGCGGTTACGGCGACGGCCGGTGCGAGGCGAAGCGTACGTCTACGGAGAGGTCGAGTATCGCGGCGCGCAACCCGCGGCGGCCTGGTCGGTATGGTCGCGTTCGCCAACGTCACCACGATCAGCAGCGAAGAGAGAGGACCTGCACCTCTTCGAGTCGTGGGCGCGCCGGCCAGCGGGTTCGGCTTCCGCGTGCTCCTGAACAAGCGGTCGCGGACGAACCTGGCCGCCGAGTACGGCTGGGAAGAGGCCGGCTCCCGCGGTTTCCTATCTGGGCATTCAAGAAGCGTTACTGATCCGATAATCGCCTCAAGCCAGACCCGAGGTGAAGGTTCATCATGAGCGATCGCCTCTACATTCTCGCGCGTCGTCGCCGGTGTGCCGGGGTGGCAGTCCTGTGCTCGAGTTCGCTCTCGTGGCCGGCCAGGCGGGCACGGCGGCGCCGGAGAAACGGCGGGCCGCTGCCGGAGCGCATACGCGCGCACGCCACGACCGGCCATCCGGATCTGCAGGGCACCTACGATCTCGCGACGCTGACGCCGCTCGAGCGGCGCGCCGGTCACGCCGCTGGTGCTGACCGACGAGCAGGCCAAGAAGCTCGAGACAGCACGGTCGCGGCAGCGCAGCGCGCAGCGCCGACGCGCCGGTCGACAGCCGATCGCGCGGCGCCGCCCAAGGGCGGCGACGGATCGCCGGGGCCGTACGGCAACGTCGGCGGCTACAACAATTTCTGGCTCGACCCCGGCTCGCACTACACGATGGTCGACGGACAGAAGCGCGCGTCGCTGCTCATCGATCCGCCGGACGGCCGCGTGCCGCGCACTCGACCGACGCCGCAGCGCAGCGCAACAGCGCGCCGGCTACGACGCGACGCCGACCTCCGATCAGCGCGGCGCGCGAAGACGATCCCGGGTTCGAGGGGCCGAACGCCTACGACGACCCGGAGCAGCCGGCCGCTCGGCGAGCGCTGCCTGATCGGGTTCAGCTCGACGTCAGGTCCGCCGATTCTGCCGACCTACTTCTACAACAACCTGCACCAGATCGTGCAGACGCCGGACACGATCATGATCCTCACCGAGATGGTGCACGACGCGCGCATCATCCGGATGAACGCGCAGCACCTGCCGACGACGATCCGCAAGTGGCTGGGCGATTCGGTCGGCCGCTGGGAAGGCGACACGCTGGTCGTCGACACGACGAACTTCACCGACAAGACGCGCTTCCGCGGCTCGAGCGAGAACCTGCACGTCGTCGAGCGCTTCACGCGCGCTGGACGCGAAGACGCTGCGCTATCAGTTCACCGATCGAGGATCCGACGACGTGGGACGAAGCCGTGGACCGGCGAATACGCTGGCCGGCGCACCGACGAGACGGATCTACGAATACGCGTGCCACGAAGGCAACTACGCGATGGGCAACATCCTGCGCGGCGCGCGGCTGAAGGAACGGGACGAGGCGAAGAAAGATCAGCCAGAAATTCTGAATTCGGAAGGCTGAATTCTGAATTTCATCCCGCGCGAGCTGTGCTAACTGCGCGAAGGCTCCAGGGCGAGCGTCGCGGAGCTGCGAAGGCTTTAGCCGAGCGTCACGGAGCGCGAAGGCTTTAGCCCGAGCGTCACGGTTGCCGAGTCACGACATCGGCGCCGACGCCGACCGCCAACCGTGCGATTCGCTCGGATGAAATTCTGAGTTCAGCAGTGCCAGTTCAGAATTTTCGTTCGCCGCTCATGGTTTCTTCTTCTTGACCGCCGCTTCCGCTGCCGGCTGGATGTCAACCG